>CAACWN010000019.1_pt1 | contig 22672 bp, 27 predicted proteins | sample 2275671 | NCBI WGS metagenome assembly CAACWN01 (sample SAMEA5312464, study PRJEB27640) | indoor metagenome | biome: indoor environment; feature: controlled; material: polymer furnished wood metals | place: Austria | collected 2011-04-21 | reverse complement strand
CATTTACAGAAAGCATTAATATTGCAATCAACAGCGTAAAAGATTCATTTGCTGAAGTTGAAGAATTAAATAAAGATCAGATGAAACAACTTTATGAATCATCTCTTAATTTTAGAAAGCATGTTCTTGATAAAATAAACGCAGAAACGGAAAATATTAATAGTATTTTTGATGATGAAATTAATAATATTTCAAAAAATGTGCAGACTCATTGTAATAATGTTTTAAATAAAATGAGTGAAACAGAAGATTTAGTTGATCAGAAAGCAAATTTGATCAGTTTAAAACTAAACGATAGTTTAACGACAACTGAAAAGATCATAGTCAAACAAACAAACTATTATGAAAACCTATATAAGCGATTGAATTTTAACTATTTTGCAATCAACACAAGTTCAATTTTAGCTTTTTTTTTGGTTGTTCTCAGCGCACTATGCATTACCGCATTTATTCAAAATAAAAGTTTAGAAAAAGATAATTTAGCGCTTCAAAGTCAAAACAAAAAGCTTAATGAAGATGGTGTATTACTCGCGTCGATAAAAAATGACTCGATCAAACTTACAAAACAATCAATTTCGGATGTAAAGAAGAAGTTTCCAACGCTGATAGTCACTCTCAACTGCAAAGCACTTGATTAGTTCGCCCAGAACGCCACAATTTACGATCTAAGCGATTTAAATCTGATTTACATTAATCCCTATCAGTATCATGTAAAAATCGCTTAAATCGCTTTATATGCCTAATCAGGCGGTTTGCCAATTTTCTAGCACTAATCCAAATTGTTTGAAATGATCAAAAATATGATCATTACTAATCAAAGTCATATTGTGACCAATGGCATGAGCACCAATCATTAAGTCCATTGATTGAACAGTAACACCTTGTAGGCGTAATTCATTACGAACTTTGCCATAAGCATGGGCACATTGTTCATCCCAATCTAAAATACTCAGTGTTTCTAAAAAAGAATTAACTCGATTAATATGTTTGATGATATTCCCACCCTTCTGCAAACCATAAATAATTTCAGCATGGGTAATCTGTGAAATGAAAACATCATCGGGATTAATCATCATTAATTTATTTTTTAGCTTATTACTGGCAACACCTTTTAAAATATAGCCCACAATATTGGTATCAAGTAGATATTCCATTAAAAAAGATCTCTTTCAAATGGCATATCTTGCTCACGATCAGCCATTAGGGTTTCAAAACCCAACACATCACTATTTTCATTAAAAAACTCTGTCCATGTACGAGGTTTTTCAGAAAGAATAACCTCTCCTTTTGTATTTCTTCTGACATAAACAACTTTGCTTTCAAAGCGAAATTGTTTTGGTAGTCGTACCGCTTGGCTTTGCCCATTCATAAAGATTTTTGCAATATGATTCATGATACACCCTCCTTTTTTAATATACTAAATAGTATATATTAAATAGAGATCGGTGCAATCATAATGTCAAATCTTGATAAATATGATTGGCAAGAACTGTCAAAACCGCTCATAAAAAAGCCGACTTGTTTCCAAGTCGGCTTTTAGGGTTTGCGTCCCCGATTTTTTATAACATAACTTTTTGAAATATAAAACTATTTTTATATGCGTTTCGTATAACCGCCATTATGTTAAATCAATCATTTTATAGCTTTAAAATCGGTTAATTTGAGGGAGTATTCCCCTACCATTTTTAATACAACTTTTTTAGATAAAACTAGGATATGTGTCTAGAATACGAATTAATGTTGCTGCTTCCCTTGTTGGGTAACATCGACATTGTTTGGAAAGTTTTTATACGTTTGCTCTTGTGGCTTGAGTCCACCAACTTAATTGAACAGGATATATTATGGAAAATATAATGAAAGCAATGGTTTATTATGGTGATCATGATATTAGATTCGAGGAACGCAAAAAACCAGAACTAATTGATCCGACAGATGCCATTATTAAAATGACAAAAACGACAATTTGTGGAACGGATCTTGGTATTTATAAAGGTAAAAATCCTGAAATTGAACAAAAAGAACAAGAAAAAAATGGTTCATTCAATGGTCGTATTTTAGGTCATGAAGGTATTGGTATTGTTGAACAAATTGGTTCATCAGTAAAAAATATCAAAGTTGGCGATAAAGTAATTGTTTCATGCGTAAGTCGTTGTGGTACATGTGAAAACTGTGCAAAACAGTTATATTCTCATTGTCGCAATGATGGTGGTTGGATCATGGGATACATGATCGATGGAACTCAAGCTGAGTATGTACGTACTCCTTTTGCTGATACTTCATTATATGTGCTACCTGAAGGCTTAAATGAAGATGTAGCTGTTTTACTTTCTGATGCTCTACCTACAGCTCATGAAATTGGTGTTCAAAATGGGGATATTAAGCCTGGTGATACAGTGGCTATTGTTGGTGCCGGCCCTGTTGGTATGAGTGCACTATTAACAGCTCAATTTTACTCTCCAAGTCAAATCATTATGATTGATATGGATGAAAACCGCTTAGCTATGGCAAAAGAGTTAGGAGCAACGGATACAATTAATTCGGGAACAGAAGATGCTATTGCACGCGTAATGGAGTTAACTAATCAACGTGGTGTTGATTGTGCTATTGAAGCTGTAGGAATTGAGCCTACTTGGGATATTTGTCAAAACATTGTCAAAGAAGGCGGACATTTAGCTAACGTTGGTGTGCATGGTAAGTCTGTGAACTTTTCTCTTGAAAAATTATGGATTAAAAATTTAACAATCACTACTGGCTTAGTGAATGCAAATACTACAGGAATGCTATTAAAATCTTGTTGTTCTGGAAAACTTCCAATGGAAAAGTTAGCAACGCATCATTTTAAATTTAATGAAATTGAAAAAGCATATGATGTATTCATTAATGCAGCAAAAGAAAAAGCAATGAAAGTAATTATTGATTTTTAATAATCAAAGAATAAAAAATCGGGGCACATGCCTCGATTTTTTTTAGCGACTGTTCTGAATTAATATACTTTGATGATAGTAATCTTACTTGCTCCCAGAACCTGTAACTTATTTTATGATATTCACTCTATCCATTAGGAAGAAAAAAACGACTCCAAAAACTTCTCTTTTTAGACTCTTCTTCTTCCACCACTTTTGAGAACTATAAACTTTATTTATTTTATCTTTTTTATCCGTAGGTAATGCTCCCAAAAATTAAGCTAGTTTAAAAGTAGAAAATTCACTCGTCTTTATAAGTATTTCTAAACTTAACATAATACACCTTATACGAAACGTGTTTGTTAGAACCCATTTAAAGTGTCTATATTCTCACCAATAAAAATGTCTGGTTTATGATGGTTTAAACATCATGGACTGGATATGAAATATAGATGCTGATCACTATGTCTGACAAAGAAATTCAACGTCTTGCTGTTCTGCAAGACGTTCGAGATCATCGTATTACACAAGTCCGTGCTGCTGAAATCCTTAATCTTTCAACCCGTCAAATTACCCGGTTATTACAGAAGCTCAATCAAGATGGTGTTTCAGGTATGGCGCATGCCAGCCGTGGTCAACCTGGCCATCGTCGCCATGATGATTTATTAAAATCAAAATGTCTTTCCATTATTTCCGAACATCTGCTGGGATTTGGACCTACCTTGGCTCATGAGAAGCTCAGCAGCATGTTTGGCCTGCATATCCCGGTAGAAACGGTTCGTCGCTGGATGACTGCAAATGACCTCTGGATTCCTCGATCCAAGCGCCTGAAACGTCCATATCAGCCTCGATACAACCGTGATTGCTTCGGTGAGCTGATCCAGATCGATGGCTCATATCATGACTGGTTTGAAGGACGAGCCGCCAAATGCTGCTTGCTGGTTTATATCGATGACGCCACTGGAAAGCTGTTGCATCTGCGCTTTTGTGAGGCTGAAACGACCTTTGATTATATGCTTTCAACCCGAGCCTACATTGAGCAATACGGCAAGCCTTTAGCGTTTTATAGCGATAAACACTCGGTATTCCGAGTGAATCAGAAATCGAGCCAAGATAGCCAGATCACGCAATTTGGGCGGATTCTGAATGAGTTAAACATTGATATTATCTTTGCCAACTCACCACAGGCTAAAGGTCGCGTAGAACGCGCGAATAGAACCCTTCAAGACCGTTTGATCAAGGAGATGCGTCTGGAAGGCATCAGTTCAATTGCCGAAGCCAATGCCTGGTTACCCTGCTTTATTGAGCATTTCAACCAGAAGTTCGCCAAGTGTGCGCGAAATTCAAAGAACTTACATCGTCCGCTAACAGAGTCTGATGCTGAGCTGGAGGATATATTCACCTGGCAGGAACCGCGTAAGGTCACGAAGAACCTCACCATCACCTATGACAAGTGTATTTATCTGCTTGAACCGACAGAGCTGAATCATAAGCTTGCTGGGCAATACATTTCAATTCTGGAGTATCCGGATGGCACTTTGGCCCTCATGCATGAAGGACGAAAGCTCAACTACAGCATCTTCAATAAATTGGCTGGGCTGCAGCAAAATGAGATTGTTGAGAATAAACGGTTAGGTTCAGTCCTGGCGCATATTCAACAGCAACATGAAGTATTGGAAAAACAAAATAAACGTTCCCGGGCCAAGAAAAGTATGCCGAGTCGTAAAGCTCAGAAAGCTGTTATTGAACAAAGAAATTTAAATCCTGTGCTTGACTCTTGTGGTTAAAAACAGGACATTTTAAATGGTTTATCGCATAGACATTTTAATTGGTGAATAACAATAAATTATTTATAAAAAGCCACATCATCAATTGTGGCTTTTTATAAATAATTTATATCACATCAAATTCAATTCGACGGTTTTTCTTACGGCCATCTGCAGTCGCATTATCAGCAACAGGTTTGTTTGAGCCCAATCCTTCAACACTTAAGCGTTCTGCTGCAATACTTTTATTGATCAAATAATTTTTCACAGCTACAGCACGTTCTTTACTTAAAGCAAGATTCTTTGCGCCGACACGCGATTTACTGCCAGAGCCAGTGTTATTAGATGAACTGAATTTACGTGGCGAAATCTTGGTTTATTTAGCCTTGCCGATTGTACAAGCCAATAAGAAAAATGTGAGCGCTGAAAATAGTGCGCAGTTCGGTCGTTACCACTCTTATCTGACCTCAACCCATGATTTATTTACTGATGCAACTGCAGCGGATATCACCTTATTGCGCCGCCGTGCAGAGTTTCGCTTGTTAGAGGCGAACGTAGAACCGAATCAAGAACTGGATGGTTTTTTGTATTTAGCTTTAGCAAAAATTAAACGTCAAAGCTCAGGTCAATTTGAATTTGATCGTCATTTTATTCCGCCTATCTTGCATATTGAATCTTCTGAAAATCTTATCTCGAGTTTGAAACGCAGCTTAAATGTTATCAAAGCAAAAATTAAAACCATTCAAAGTAACAATCGAGAAAACGAGCAAAAGCTGATTGAATTTCGCTCTGGCGATATTGTGTCATTTTGGTTGGTTAATGCACTCAACACAGCACACGCGACGTTGAATCATTTATTGCAATACCCGCATATCCATCCAGAGCGACTATTTTTTGAATTATTACGCTTAACAGGCTCATTACTGACCTTTTCAACGGCTCATGAAGTTGATCATTTACCTCGCTATCAACATCATAATTTACAAGAAAGTTTTAGTCAGCTCGATGTCATTCTACGTGAGTTATTAGATACGATTATTTCAAACCGCTACATCAGCATCCAACTGAAAGAAACGAGACCATCTTATTGGTTAGGCAGTTTAGAGTCAGATAAAATCACCCGAGATTCAAGACTTTACTTAGCTGTTTCTAGCAGCATGATGCAAAGCCATGAACTAATTCAATTGGTTCCATTACGATTTAAAGTGGGCAATACCGTAGATGTGGAACAACGTGTCATCGCTGCACTCCCTGCAGTTCCTTTGCATCATTTAATGCAGGTTCCAACTGCTATTCCAGTGCGATCTGGTGTGAGTTACTTTGAAATTGAACCGAATAATGACTTATACCAACGCATGTTGGATGCCGAGTCGATTTGTATTTATATTCCAGCGGGTTTCCAAGATATTGCTGTTGAATTGATTGCTGTGATGAATGGCTAAGGAAATGAATCATGAATAATGCCCCTTCACTTTTTGATGATGGACAAATTGGAACTGGTTCAATTTCTCAGCCCATGACCGCCAAAGCCACCAGCACAACCAACTTGGTCGACTTACTCCATGATGGTTTTTATATTGTATTTTTATTAAAAAACAAATATATACCGAGTAGTGCAACGGAATTCCGCGAAAAAATCATTGCCCTACTCAACCGTTTTGAAAACCAAGCCCGAAAATTACAATTTTCATCAGATGATATTCAAGATGCTAAATATGCTTACTGTGCATTATTAGATGAAACGATTGTAACTCAGCAAGATGCACAATTTTTCGAGCTACAAAATAGTTGGTTAATCAGTCCTTTACAGCTTAGTTTATTTGGCTCGCAACTTGCGGGTTATCGTTTTTTTGAAATTTTAGAAGAGCTACGCCGTAAAGGAAACAGCCGATTAGCCGCACTTGAAGTTTATCATTACTGCATGCTATTAGGTTTTCATGGTAGATATCGTATTGAGTCTATAGAAAACTTAAACCATTTGGTCGCACGTGTGGGCGGTGAAATTGACTATTTGAAAGGGAAAAAGGCGGCATTTTCTCCTTTTGCATCGCTCCCCGATCAAATTAAACACATGATTCACCGTGAGCTTCCTTTTTACTGGATTTTACTTTTTCTAATCGTATTCGCGCTCTTATCCTTTGCAGGCTTGCGCTATATGTTATCCAAGCAAAGTACGGATTCTTTGGCCACATATGAAAATGTCATTTCTACGCCAACAGAACAGGCACATATTACTATTCATTTACCCTAAGAACTAACTCCATGGCTCATGAAAAACGGACTTCAGTCAGAATTTTGACGTCTACAAAAAAGAAAAATATTTCACCTATGCTCTATGCGCTTGGTGGTTTTTTGAGTGGTGTCGTATTGATGGCCACTCTTGGTTTTACTTACTTTTTTACACAACAAAAAAATGATTCAATACACGTTAGTCAAAGTTCCAGCGTCGATGTCACTGAACCCTCAGTCGATAATGAAGCCCCGACGCGGGAACCCGAAGCTATTTTTGAAGCGACTAAAGTCATCCCTTCTAAAAGTGTGCAACCTTCAAATGTAACTGAGCCGCCTTCTGATTTTCCTCAACCCAAAGAAGATGAATTAAGCAAAGCTTTTCTTCGTCCAACTCAAGCGGTTGCTGCACCATCAATGAAGAGTGCTAGTCCACAGCCCTTACCAAAAGAAAATAAGAAACAAAACTCGTCAGCGCAAAGTTCGGCCGCACCGAAAGATAAAAACCACGACAAAGTAGCCAAAGCAGAACAGACTGTGGAAAAATCTGAAGAATCTCCCACAGGGAGTGTACAAACCAAGATTACAACTCGTACCGTCGAAGCCCCAATGCCAGCTACTATCAGATTATGATTTATGCTCTTTTTTCGCTTTTTCTAATCCTGGCACTAGGACTAGGTTTAGCACTGTCCTATGAACTTAGAGCAAAATTAGCAGGCTTTTTTGTCGGATTAATTCCTCAAGGAAAACAAAGATTTCAATCCGCTCGTCATTTTGCACAGCATATAAATCATGCTGCTGCGCCCGAGCAATTGCAATCGCATTGGCATATTCAGCAGTGGTGGATATTGGTTGCGGGTCTACTTCTATTTGCCAGCATCTTAATGTTTGCTTTTACCAGTCCAGTCACACCCACTAAAATCGAAGCCGATTATTTAAAACAATCGGATCCACAAATTTATGCCCTACTTGATGGGCAAATTTTGTCTCCACCACCAGAGATCGAAGAATCCTTAGTTGCTGCGGCCATAGTTGAAGCAAGTATGCTTGAGCAAGTGGATCTCAATAATAATTCTATTCAAGCCAGTGCTTTGAACTACGATCCAAGTATTCAGGATGTACATTCAACTCATTCACATGACAATTTAGCAACGGCTGATCGTAAGTGGCACAAAATGAACCCACGCTATAAACAACGTTTACTGATGGTATTTAAAATAATGCGTGAGCAGCATGGATATGAACTGGTTTTACTGGAAGGCTATCGTAGCCCGCAGCGTCAGAATTCTTTAGCCAGCAATAAAAATACGACTTTGGCACGGGGTTATCAGAGTTACCACCAATTTGGCTTGGCGGCGGATGTCGCATTTAAGCGGGATGGAAAAGTCGTTATTTCTGAACGAGATCCATGGGCGATGCGTGGCTATCAGCTCTATGGTGAAGTTGCAGAATCTGTAGGTTTAACTTGGGGCGGGCGTTGGAAGTCGATCCAAGACTATGGCCATACTGAATATCGAATGCCGAATTTAAAGAAAACTGCGGAAATGGCTGAAAAGCTGACCTCTGAAGGACAACTTTCAGCTGCAAATTTGAGTTAATCAGGTTGAAGGCTGACTCAAATATTGAGTGATGATTTGCAGAACTTGCGCAGTTTTCTCTGCATGTAACCAGTGTCCAGCATCTGCAACCGTCTGAATCTGGGCTTGAGAAAATTGCGATTGGATAGCTTCTATATATTCTGGCTTTTTTACATATGGTGAGTTTCCACCACGTATAAACAATGCAGGCTTATGCCATGTTTCTATATTTTCCCATGACAGAATTTGGGCATAGTTCTGATACAGTACATCTACATTAAACAACCACTTCCTTTTGCTAAAAGATTTCAAGAGAAACTGAATAACCATTTCTTCTTTGAGATATTCACGCATGATTTCTATGGCTTGTTGACGTGTTTCAATATCTGCTTTTTGTACTGCAATGAGCGCTTTAAAAATTTGCTCATGATGATTTTCTTTATAAGCAATAGGCGTAATATCCAATACCACCAGTTGATCTAGTCGATCTCCTGCGAGTTCGGTCACTTTCATCACCAGCTTTCCACCCATAGAATGCCCGATCAAAGAAAAGTGCTCGATATTGAGTTCATTTAAAGTTTCAATTAGATCAGCTGCCATGACTTTATAATTCATCACATTGGAATGTGCAGATAGTCCATGATTACGTACATCTACCTGTAATACATGGTGGCTTGAATAAAACTCCCGAGCCAACATCCCTAAATTACTTAAACTGCCAAATAAACCGTGAACAAAGACCAGTGTTTTTGCAGCTGACTGCTCATTTTGATGAAATTGATGATTTAGGATCATATGAAACTTACTTTATTTGATTTCTATAGATATTGAATTTTTAATGTGAATAAATCAAATGACTTTTTAGATTAAGCTCATTTCTGCTTAGGCTAAATTTAAAGGCATGATGTACATGCCTGTTTAAGATGAGATTTTAAGCAAGTGAAAAAATGCCGAATGCTTTAAGTCTTGCTACTTTTCTGTTTTAAAAATAATTCAGCGGAATTTTTAAGTAAGAAATATCATTGTCTTCTGGTTGAGGGAACTTGCCTGCAAACATATTGATTTGAATTGCGGGTAATATTAATTTTGGCATGCTTAACGTTGCATCACGGCGGTTTCGCATCTCGACAAAATCGACCCTTTCCGTTGTAGTATTGATATGAAGGTTTTTATGCTTTTGCGAATAAACCGATGTCTCATATTGGTATTGATCACGACTTTCGGGTAAGTAGTCATGACATAAGAACATCCGCGTTTGATCTGGCAATGTGTACAAAGTCTTCACCGAGTCAAATAAAACCGCCGCACTCCCCTTTGGAAAATCACAACGTGCCGTCCCATAGTCAGGCATAAACAACGTGTCCCCCACGAAAACAGTATCACCAATGACATAACTGAGACACGCTGGTGTATGCCCTGGTGTCGGAATATTATAAGCTTCTATGTTGCCTATCAAAAATATCTCATGATCTGCAAAAAGATAATCAAATGACTGGGTGGCATTTAAACTCTTAATATCTAAATGATAAATCTCACCAAAAGTTTGTTGTACGATCTCAATTTTATGACTAATCGCAATTTTTCCACCTAGCTTTTGCTTTAAGTACTGTGCAGCACTTAAATGATCTGCATGAACATGTGTTTCTAAAATCCAGTCTATGCTTAGGCTATTTTCCTGAATATAAGCAATGATTAAATCAGCTTGCTCTGTTTTGGTCGTTGCCGATGCTGCATCATAATCCAACACACTATCAATCACGGCGCAGCGCTGAGTTTCTGGATCGCTCACTACATAACTAAACGTATTGGTCTGTGTATCAAAAAATGCTTTTACTTGCGCGGTTTGCTTCATGGCATTTTCTCCATTACTTTACGATGTAGCAGTACACCGACGAACATCGCAATTATAAAATAGATCGCTTGATAATAACCCAACCCAATCAAAGTAAAACTCGGCGCAGGACAAATTCCCGCAATTCCCCAGCCTATACCAAATAGCAGACTCCCCAAGATCAGTTTTCTGTCGATTTTCGTATTTTTAGGAAGTTGTATGGCTTCACCATAAACCGTTTTTGGATGTGGCTGACGTACAGCTTTTTGAAAAGGAATAAATGCAACCGCAATTGCACCCATCATCACAAAAGCTAAACCGGCATCCCACTGCCCAAAAATATCTAAAAAGCCAATCACCTTCGCAGGATTCGACATTCCTGAAAGCATGAGCCCAATTGAAAATAATCCACCCCAAATGAATGCCCAAACATTTTTCATTTTAGATTGCTCCAAGCATATGACGGACAACATACACAGTAATAAAGCCTGCGAACATAAAACTCATTGTAGCGATGATTGAACGTTTGGATAAGCGACTGATACCACAAATACCATGCCCGCTGGTACAACCAGAGCCTAAGCGAGTTCCAAAGCCTACTAATAAACCCGCAATGATTAACATGAAAGGTGTAGCTTCAATGTGGATTTCTGGCTGAATAAAAGCTGCATATATAAAAGGAACAATGAACAAGCCCAATAAAAACCACAGTGCAGATGTATTTATGATCCCTTTTAAGTTTACAACTTGTGAGACCAGACCACTGATTCCTGCAATTCGTCCATTGGTATATAAGTATCCGACGGTGGAGATGCCGAGTAATATTCCACCTATAAAAGACCACGCAAAATCATGCATTGGTAAGCACCTTAAAACAATATATATTTTTATAATATATTTAATTAAAAAATAATCAAGCGCCCTTTGTATCTATGGATGCTATGTACGTCTATGAAAACTGTTTACGGGCCGTTGCATCTGGATTTAGGTATTTGAATGGGCACTACCTGTTCGTTCTCGAAGCTTTTAGTCTTTTAGGTAACACCTTAAAGTATTTCTTTTACATAGTTATTCTTCACAATCATGCAAAAAGCTTGAATATATCCCCGAGTGATTTTGTATTCAGGCCTTTTTTAGATTAGAAATACTTAACTTCTCTCGTTTTATTTCATTATAGTTTTCATTTAAAGAAACTGAATAGAATTAGGACACATCTCTACATCATGAGTATTATTCTGGGTTTATAAAACACATTCGCGACTTTTGAATATTTTTTTATGCGGGCAGACACATGAAAAAGGATAAAATAATCTGCTCTTTTTCTGAGCAGATTATTGAAATTCTGATAATACCCGTTCTGCAAACCATATTGGGAGCTTAGACACGGCGGCATTCATTTTTAAGGTTTCAGCTGCTTCTATTTCTGCAAGAAAAGACGCTTGTATACCGTCAGAAGAGTTATCAAACAAGTAGGCTCGATCACAGCACTCTATGGCTTGCATGAGCAGATCCATACTACGGTAGTAACGTTCAATAATTTTCTGCTCAGGAACAGGATGGCCACCCACACTGACACGATACTTGACTCGGGCAATATTGATTTGTGGGTCTACTGTTGAGACATAATATAGATAGGTTTTATAACCCTGACGTTTCGCTTCTCGGAGAAACTCAACTTTAGAGATATGTGACATGACCGTCTCAAAAGTAAAACTAACTTTTAAGCGCAGAAACTCAAGCCGGATATAATCAATAATGCGTGCACAGAGATAAGAATCAATTTCTTCGGTTTTAAACTCGATCTTCCATTCATCCAACACAATTGGTTCATGCGCAAGTAAAGTCACGAACTGCCCCGCTTGAGGACGCTTATTACTTTTCAAAAAGGTGACCAACTCTGAAGCTTTTAAAGAAGGATGATAATGCAATAAATCAATGCGTTGACTCTGTCTTAAGTTTTGTTCCAGTTCATCTGCATTTAAATATGCCCCAATATGTTGGGGCAAGAGGTAATCTTTAACAGTGCTTTTACCAGAACCATTCGGCCCTGCAAACATTCTTATTCTAGGTTGTCGAGGTGGCATATCAATCTATACGGTTGCGTGTTTCTTTTTACGTGTCAATGTCGGTAAAACGCCTACATCGACATAAGCATGACTTAAGTCTTGTAAAACAGTTTCATTGCCATGAATATCGCGTTCAACCAACTGCTCAGCTTTTGCATAAACTACAGACGAACGAGTGGTTGCTTTTTGAAAAGCATCATGAAAAGCATGAATGGCAAGTTTAGGAATCATATCATCCTCATATTTGCCTACTTTAATGTCGGTATAAGCTGCCATACACCAACTCCTACTCAAACGATGGTTGATTTTTATTTATCTTAACACAATCGAGGACATTGTCTATTTATACAGCATCCTGAAACAATAAATTAGATCTTAATCTCTACACTCATTCCATGCTGTCTTATTCGGTTACTTTACTTTTTAATCGTTTCGTATCTTCAACTTTTAAAGCTTTCGCCGTTGGGCAGAAGGCACTTTCATTCATCCCTGCATCGGTCAGACTTTTTTCTTGCTGATCAAGATAACGGTTGGCCACCATCAGCATCACTGAAGCGGTACTTAATTCAATATTAGCCTTAGATAGCGCAGCAATTTGATGATATGCATCCATACGCTGACAAAATGCGGTTTTCATTTCTGTTGCTGTCGCTGGATTATCTTTTGCATCTAAAACGGTTTTAGTTGAATTCACAGTTGCTGTATATTCTGTCATCTTTTGATCATACTGCGCCTGAGTTAGCTTCGTTGTTTCTGCATAACTCAGGGTTGATAGAAACGATGATAAAAATAACGAAAGGCTAAGCAACGTCCATGTCTGTTTTTTCATGTATTAAGACTCATCGCCTTCTTTCCATACGTCTTCATAATCATCGCCATCAATCATAAAACGATAACCTTCACTTAAAGCCAAGTATGGAAGTACATCAGGCAAGATATCTTGTAACTCACGTACAGTCATGGTTGTAAAAAAGTCTTGGCCTTCACCCAATTCACCACCATAGATGAACCAAGCGACATTCTCTTCAGTTTCTGGTTTTTTACGTAAACCGACAATGGGTTCTTGATTCAAAGTATGCACAGCAACAGCAACGACATCATCACCTTTTACTTCAACATAAGCCGAGTCAAATTCTTCACACAGTAGTTTTTGTTCTGCAATCAATTCATTCAATGCAGATTGTTGTGACTTTTGTGCCATGCGATGCTGCCCCTTTTGAGCGTCAATCTATCGATAGCGCATTTTAAAACATATTTAGGTCAAAGGCTGTTTTTATTTAAACAATTAGCACACAGGCGAACACTCAATCTCACTACAAGTTTGGCATTCATTTTGCTTAACAGTATTACGTTTTATAAAAAAAGTAATATCGGGGCTAAGCAACTATGGGTTATGTCGCGCGAGAACTCAGTCCTCAAAGCAAAGTATTGCTGGGCTTTGGATCATTTCTAATACCAATCCTCATTTGGTGTGCTGTGAGTTATTTACCATTTATTTGGCATCCTCAAGTACAAATCACCAACTCTGGCAGTGTCTCTTTTTTACAAATCGGTAGCCGTGTAGACAAAAGTGTGTTCTATGCAGAAGCGCAAAATGCCGTCAATACAGGCACTGAACCGCCGCAAGGTAATTTGGTCAATCCTATTTATTTACCAGCACCCCACCAAGTTGCGACAGCCTTAGTGACGGCATTTACGACACCACCCACTCAAGCCGATGCACCATGGTTTCATCAAAGTCTTTGGCACAGTATCAAGATTGTATTTAGTGCTTTCTTTATTGCATCACTCGTTGGTATTCCATTGGGGATTTTATGTGGTTTTTCCAACAAAATTTCCCAGCTCACTGAACCCTTTGTTGAGTTCTTTCGCTACTTACCTGCGCCTGCCTTTGGTGCACTGGCTGTTGCAATATTAGGCATTAATGATGCACCAAAAATTGCCATCATCGTGATTGGGACGCTGTTTCAGCAAATTCTGATTATTGCCAATACTACGCGTATGGTGGACCGCGGGCTGATTGAAGCGGGTTATACCCTAGGGACGAATAAAGTAAAAAGTCTGTTTCACGTGGTCATTCCAGCGGCGTTACCCGATATTTACCGTGATTTACGTGTTTTGCTGGGCTGGGCGTGGACCTACTTGATTGTCTCTGAGTTGATTGGCACCACCACAGGGATCACTTGGTTTATTACCCAGCAAGCACGCTACCAGAACTTTGACAATGTCTATGCTGCGATTTTAATTATTGGGGTGATTGGCTTGGTCTGTGATGTGATTTTAATGAAACTCGGACAACATCTGTTTAAATGGAAAGCGGGAGCAAAATAATGATAACTACAGATATAAGAACGCCAGAATTCAATGCTCGTCAGTATTTTGATCACATTTATCAACGTCCTGTCATTTTAGAGGCCAAACAACTTAGTCAAGTTTTTCAGCATGGTAAAAACTCACGCACGATTTTAAATCAACTCAATTTGAAAATTCATAAGCGAGAGTTTATTTGTGTGATTGGCCCGTCTGGTTGTGGAAAATCGACCTTTAGTCGTGTTGTTGCGGGTCTAGACCCATATAGCAGTGGCGAATTACTAGTAGATGGACAGCCCATTTCAGGCCCTAGCCCAGAGCGAGGCATGGTGTTTCAAGGCTATACCTTATTTCCTTGGAAATCGGTTAAAGAAAATGTGATGTTTGGTCCACTGATGAAAGGTGCAAGTCATGCCTCAGCCGAAGCGGCTGCACGAGAATGGATCAATATTATTGGCTTAGAGAAGTATGAAAACCAATATCCGCATCAACTGTCTGGCGGGATGAAGCAACGTGTTGCGATTGCCCGTGCTTTAGTCAATGAACCGAAAATTTTACTGATGGACGAACCTTTCGGTGCGCTTGACCCGCATACCCGTCAAAAAATGCAAAAACACCTAATGGACTTATGGCAAAACATTGATATCACCATCATTTTTGTAACCCATGATATGGATGAGGCTATTTTACTGGCTGATCGTATCGTAGCCCTTAAAGCCAATCCTGGAGAAATTAAAGAAATTATTGAGGTGGATTTACCCCGCCCACGAAGCGCTGAACTGATGTCCAGCCCTGCCTTTAAGCAACTTCGAGAGCGAGTCGATTTCTTAGTACATACACAAGAAGAAGAGCTTGACCCAGCACTGGAAGATTTACCCAAAATTCCACGTATGACCCAAGTCAGTACGCACAAGTAACTCATTGATCTAGCCTGAGGGACGACCCTTAGGTTTTATGCACTGTTGGACGGCCAACGCGAGGATTTTACCATGCAAGATAAATATGTCCTTCCACTGGTGGATATCAGCCTTTTAAATAGCCCAAATCTAGATGATCGTATGCAAGTTGCTCAAGCGCTTGATCAGGCTTGTAAAGAAGTTGGTTTTCTCTACCTCAGAGGTGATCAATTTCAACCTGCATTATTTGCACAGTTATGTGACATCGCGAAGCACTATTTTGCCCAAGATGACGCACTCAAAATGCAAAACTATATTGGAAAATCGGTGAATCATAGTGGCTATGTACCGATAGGTGAAGAACAGTTTTCGAGTAACAGCTACGATTTAAAAGAATCTTATGATGTGAATTATGACTATCAAGGGTCTGCATTAAATTATCCCTTATTAGGCCCGACACAATGGCCAGATGATCCCGCATTTAAACGCTATGTCTCACAGTACTATCAGCACTTAAAAGCCATTGGTCATCAACTATTTCGCAGTTTTGCGCTGGCTTTAGAGCAAAAAGAAGACTTTTTTGATGTGCATATTCAACATGCACCCAGCCAGTTACGCCTCATTCACTATCCATATAATCCTCAAGCGACAGATGCAGAAGGCATCGGGGCGCATACCGACTATGAGTGCTTTACTTTATTATTGCCGACAGCACCCGGTTTACAAGTCCTCACTAAGCAAGGTGAGTGGATTGATATTCCCCTACTTGAAAATACCTTGGTGATGAACATTGGTGACATGATGGAAATATTGTCCAATGGCAAATATTTAGCCACCAAGCATCGGGTCAAAAAAGTCCAACAAGAACGCTACTCCTTCCCTTTATTTTTTTCTTGTGACTATGACTATGTCATCCAACCGATTAATACAAATGAACCACCTAAATATGCGCCACTGGCAGGTGGAGAACATTTGTTTAATCAAACGGCTCAAACCTTTCATTATTTAAAACAACGTGTAGCCAGTGGTGAGTTGGTCTTAAAGAATGCCGTTCCGCTTTATTCTTTTGGTCTGACTGAGTCAAACATGGAGTACACCCCATGAATTTATTTGAAACTTTAAGTCAATTAAAACCTATCACAGCTGCTTCAGGCAATGTACCAACCTATTTAATGGGCGCATTTCGGCGTAAGAGTATTAGCTTTTACAATGGTCTGACAGATGAAAATACGATTGTGTATTGGTTTCAGTCCAAGAGTTTCACCATTGACCTACGTCTTAAATCAGTAACAGATACACCTATCGTAGAGCGTCAAGCATGGGTCGGTTATACGCATTGGGATGCACAAAATGCATCACTGTCATGGGAGCTAAGTAGTAATTATCAGAACCATACCCAGTGGCCTGAGCCTGCAACCCTGCATAGCATTGGCAATTGTATTTTGGAGTTTTCACCGAGTAATGCCTATGTTGAAGACTGGCGTCAACAAGCCAGTACGGGTTTATTTTTAGGACTACACTTAGTCAAAGCTGTACATGTATCGACGCAGCAAGAAATTTCGCTCGATGGCGGTCTCATCATCTGCGGTGAGTATATGGCATATGCACAGTCACGTTTACCCCAGATTCAACAGAATATAGACGCTTTAGGGGTTCTTTCTTATGTGGAGCAAAGTTCTTCTGACTTAAATCAAATTGAAAGCTATGAAGTATCAGTTTCAACTCAGGATCAGCTTATTCAATATTCAAGCTGCACCCAAATGGCTCAACGGCAACTCATTCTAGATGGTTTTGAAGTCGTTGATGCTGAAACCCTTATACAGCGTAAATTGATCGGTGGCGAAGCGTATCAGTTGGAATTTGTCGTGGATGTGTATGAACCTGAATACACTTTTCAAAATGTAACACCTACCACGGCGGACAGTCGGCATTGGCTGAAACAAGAACAACATCACCTCATGCATCATGCAACTGTGGTTGCGTAAGGGAGCTTTAATAAACTATGGCTTTTCTCTATTTATTGATCGCCGTGATTGCAGAAGTCCTCGCGACTTCTGCATTAAAAGCGACCAATGGTTTCACTGCACCTTTACCTGTCGTTTTAACTATTGTTGGTTATGCAATTGCACTCTTTTTCTTAGGTCTAACATTTAAATCCATCCCTATGGGGCTAGCTTACGCACTGTGGTCAGGTGCGGGCATTATTCTTATTTCTACAGTCGGTTGGATTTACTTTAAACAGCAGCTCGACTTTGCGGCGGTTGTTGGTTTAAGTTTTATGATTATCGGCATCGTGATTATTCATATGTTTTCTAAAAGTACGCATTTATAAATACATGCCTTAAAATCTACTCTTTATTTCACATTAGATCTTTCTTTGCTTTTTAAACACATTCATACAAAAAAGCCCAAGTTAACTTGGGCTTTTAGTTTCTACGGAGTCTTACTTTAACTCTTCAACCAAAGCTGGATAAATTGCACCATCAACATCCATTTCTTTTTTATAAATGCCATTTTCAACGTTGAATTTGTTTACGTGGTAGCTTGAGCCATAAATCGAGTCAAAACCTGAACCTTTCTTAAAGACGGTTTTATTGGCTGCCAAATCGAGTAAATGCGTCCCGCCAATAAATTGTTCATATTGTTTCGGATCGACGCCAACACGGTTAGACATAATTTTCACGGCGTCTTCATGTGTTGCAGGGTCATTAATATATTTGACCGTTTTATCCCACACTTGGATCATCTTTTTCCAATCTTCTTTATTGGCAGAAAGATGGCTCATATTTACAGTCAGCGTGTCATAAATTAAACCTGGCTTATCTTTAGAACTATAAATAATTTTAGACCCTGCAACAGACTTCAACGCTTGATTGGCTACAGGTTGCCAGACCGCAATTGCAGCAATATCTGGACTGGCAAAAACTTGTGGAAGCTCATTGGTCATAGAATTGACCAATTTAATGTCACTGGTCTTAATTTTTGCATCTGTTAGTGCTGTACTTAGCAATAAATGGTCAACCAAGCCTTTTTCAGTGGCAATACTTTTGCCTTTTAAATCGGCAATGCTGTTAATTCCATCTTTTGCGATAATCACATCATTACCTGCGGAGTAGTCCGTCGCCATAATCATGACACCTTGAGTGCCACCAGAAGCTGTAACTAGATTATCTCCATTGGTCACCAGTACTGCATCTAGCTGATTGGCTGCGAAAGCTGAAAGCGATGATGAATAATCAAACCATTTAAATTCAACATTCAACCCTGCTTCTTTGAGCCAACCTTTTTCAATTGCCACTTGCCAGGCAACAAAACCCGGCCAATCACTATAGCCAATCGTGATGGTCTTGGTGGCTGTGCTCTCAGATGCACTGTTTTTTGTTTCAGGAATTTTGGCGGTGTTATCACAACCTGCCAATAAAATAGTCGAAACAATAGATGCTGATAAAAACGCTTTTTTAATCATGATGCAATTTTCCCGATGCTGTAAATGTTTAAACTTGCTATGTATGGAGTGAGTCATTGAGGACGGTGAACATGGTCACGATTTCAACGCTCTCTGTTTTTCATTTTGTGGAATCGGCGGCATCACTGCATCCATCAACTCCAAATGCCCTTTGATCACACCTTTCAAAGCAATGAATTGCTGGCTTAATGCTTTTAACTCTGTAGTTAAGCCCTGCAAAATCATCACTTCTAGAATTTTTTGCTCATCTAACTGAATATGTAGTGAGCTGACCACTTGTTCTAAAAACTGCTGCTGTAAGTCCAGCAATTGGACTCTAAGTGGCGTAACACTGGCGTCATAGAGCAAGGTAAACGTCCCCACCATCACGGCGTTACGTTGCTCCTGATCCGCAATCAAATGTTTATTGATCATGTCGACAATGGCTTGAGAACGGCTTTCATAGTGCTGATCAACAATTTTCTGATCCAATGCATCGACAGTTAATTCAGGCACAGTGATGCTGATCCGTGCCAATTTATGTTTCGGCACGTGCTTATCCTTTTTTTGGTGGGTCTTGCTTGATATAAATGCCCGCTCTAGCACTTAAGATGGCGACCACGAACTGTTTAAATACGGTGAAGAATGCATTTAAGTCATCTTTGAATTGTTTAGACATTTGCTGCTCCTTTCGGTATTACCAAAAAAGGTTTTTGTAATACCTAGAACTAAGCAGAATACATGCCAATTTTTTTGATTAGACTGACAGCAACAGCGCATGGGAAAGTTTATTTTTTGTGCAAAATATATTTCTATTTTTAAAATTGATACATCAAAGTGCATTTCGGGACTATTCAGCTTGACTTTTCATCCGCCAAAAGCCGAACGTTTACATCCCTATAGGTAAAACACCTTATGGACATGAGCTCTTATGTCCTCGCAACTTTTAGTTTTCTCTCACTTATAAGCAAAAAAATCGCCAGATGGCGATTTTTCTTTTATTGATAAGCTTTTTGGAACTCACCCAAAATTGGAGCGGAGACGCCATCTTTATACACATATCGAGAGATAATACCTTGATCTGTATAAATATTCATTTTGATCGAATCCGTTCCTTTTAACTTACTCATCAAATTTACAGGCGCTAAAATATAATTGGTCGAACGGTCGGTGCCTAACACATGATCATGCTCGGTTGGTCCAGTGACAGGAAAAGTTTGGCTTTTTTGTCCATTGGTAAACACGACCTTTTGAATGTCGTATTTATTGTAAGTACTGCTCAAATGCATTTTTAACTTAAGCAGTTCTTTGTTGGATTCATTCCAGCTCACAGTGACCACTGGACAAAGCTCATTCTGCGCACAGATGAGTAACCCTGTGGTCCCCACATTTTGACGACTTGGGTCTGTAGAGGTTGTCGCACAACCTGAAAGCAACATCGCCCCCAAACTCATGAGTAGCCATTTTTTTGGCGATACGTTCGTTATCATTATATTTACTCCCAGAAACTTAAAAGGCTTTGAAATTCTAAAATGAAGCTTTGATTTTTCCCAGTCCCTATTTTTGACGAATCTGCACCTAAATCAAGCTTTTTCGTTCATTCAAGTTATAAATTTTAAAATTTATATCTCTTTATACAAATATGAAAGAAAAGAACCCACTGAAAAGCTCGCTGCTGATCAAACGCATGTATTCTTTTCTAATATGCACTCTAGGCAAGCACTACCGCGCTTATACCTGTATATCAAACAAATGACTAAAAGTTTTTCAAATTATATGCAAATGAATACTCAACTTTGCAAGCCTATCAAAACAGATGACAGAACATGACGAAGGGAACCGACATCCTTTATACTGGTTCTAAAAACTCACCAAAGACATAGCCGCCGATGAAATTCTTTAGTTGCGCATCCTGTCAAAACCAAATCTTTTTTGCCAACTCACAATGTGTGAGCTGCCAAACTACACTCGGTTATATTGCATCAGAAAAAGATATGGGGAGCTTTGAACAGCATAGCCCTGTTCTTTGGTTAGCGCTAAATGAAAAATACCAGACGAAGCGCTATAAGCCTTGTTATAACTATCAGCATCATCAAGTCTGTAATTGGGTTATTCCCGCAGAGAGCAACGACATCTACTGTGAGTCTTGTGTACTCACATATACCATTCCTACTCTCGACAACCCTGATCACATCGTCTATTGGTCACGGCTCGAACATGCTAAACGGCGTTTTCTGTATTTAATGCAACGCCTGAATATTATGCCAAGGCCCAAATATAACGATGATGATCGCTACGGACTCCGTTTTAATTTTCTCATGCCTGAACCAGAGCACCCTGTGCTGACAGGACATGCTAATGGCGTCATTACACTCAATGCCAGTGAAGCAGATGTCATCTATAGGGAAACGACCCGTATTAAAATGGGTGAAAACTACCGTACGCTTTTGGGGCATTTCCGTCATGAAAGTGGTCATTATTATTTTGACCTCATTAAATCGCTACATCCTGAGCTGGTCGACGAGTTCCGTCAGTATTTTGGAGATGAGCGTCAAGATTATAACGCAGCACTACAACGTCACTATGAAGATGGCGCACCACAAAACTGGGACCAATTTTATGTCAGCTCTTATGCCAGCACACATCCTTGGGAAGACTGGGCAGAAACATGGGCACACTATTTACACATGATGGACACATTGGAAACCGCTTACTATGCAGGTTTAATCGTGCGTAATAATCGAAAAGATACGCATGACTTAAGCTTTTATGAAAATCCAATCGGCGCTCAAGATTTTGATTTACTCCTCAAACAGTGGATGACACTGACTTTTAACTTAAATGCGTTAAATCGCAGTATGGGTTTAGAAGATGCTTATCCATTTACGCTATCAGCGCCAGTCCTCGATAAATTACGATTTATACATAAACATGTTTTGGGCAAAGCCTTTGCTCGCCAAATTGCTTGAGCTGAATATAAGCGTTCTTAAGTTATGTCTAGGGACACAAAAGATCGGACCGAATTTGGATGTAACTCGTTAGAAATTATCTTAAAATGAAAGACATCTTTAGCCTATATAGATAACGTCCGTGCTAAAAACTATGCTTTTAACGAGACATCATACTTTCACTCGACCAATCATTTTAGGGCTAACGATTGTTTTCTTGCCGGCCTGCCAGTTGGTCAAAGTCAAAGAAAATAACATCCATCAAGCTATTCGTAGTAAGTCTGAAAATATCTTAACCCACGACAGAGGTGGTCCCACTTGTTTGAACAACTAAAAGCGTATTTATAAGTGATATTCCGCTCTAGTTAAGCCACCTTGTTTTGTTGGGGTAGCTGATCATAGTAAAACTCATTTGGTGTCATTTTGTCTAGACTCGAATGAGGTCGTTTCAAATTATAAAACTCAAAATATGCACTTAATTGCTTTTTCGCATCTGTGACACTGCTATAAGCTTTGAGATACCCCTCTTCATATTTAACGCTCCGCCATAATCGTTCAACCATCACATTATCTACCCATCGACCTTTACCATCCATACTGATTTGAATGCCATTTGATTTCAATACATCAATAAATGCATCACTGGTAAACTGGCTGCCTTGGTCTGTATTAAATATTTCAGGTCGACCATATTTTTCAAT
>CAACWN010000153.1_pt1 | contig 24514 bp, 20 predicted proteins | sample 2275671 | NCBI WGS metagenome assembly CAACWN01 (sample SAMEA5312464, study PRJEB27640) | indoor metagenome | biome: indoor environment; feature: controlled; material: polymer furnished wood metals | place: Austria | collected 2011-04-21 | reverse complement strand
AAGGCTTTAGATGCAGAAGAAAGATTACATGTTTGCTTTAAAATAATCACAAGCATGATGAGCGCAAAGCACTTTAAATGTGACTTGTTCCATTTTAGATATTTGTTTAAGATAAGATATAACTCATTGAGATGTGTCATAGTATTCGTCGTTAGAAAACAATTATTGTGACATTATTTCAATGAGTTATCTATTTTTGTCGTGTACAGAGAAATATGATAATTCACATAAGGTTCTTGTCCCATTATTAAACTAAGTAAAATTAGATTTTTATGTAAATTTTCAGTTCTTAATAAAGCAAAGGTATTAATTTTTTTACTCAACTCTCTACTGTTTAATTTTTTATCTAATTGCAATCCAAGTGCCCAATAAAACAACTCATTAGTATCTTCAAAAGAATTGAGTTCCCCTATTCGAAAGAGTTGAAATTTTATTACTTCTTCAAAATCATAAGCATCTTTACTAGTTGGTAAATGGACTGTGAAATCAACAAATTTTTCTAAGTAATCGCCATTCATTTCTGAATCATAGCCATAAAAACTTTTAACTGATTGTAGCAATTGTGGCTTATTCATCACTAAAACAAAAACAATTTTAGGAATATCAAAGAAATGCTTAATCCTTTCAATCAAACGAATTGCAAAATCAGGACGGCAACGATCAAGTTCATCAATAATAAAAACTAATGGTTTTTCTAACTTATCAGCTAATTGATTTAACTCCTTTTTGAAATCTTGAATCGTCTCTTTTTCTAAGTGATGATTTTCAATTTTCTTTTCTATATGTTCCTTGAGTTTCCCAGTTATTTCATCACTAACTGAGTCATAAACATCTTTGCCATCTTTATAAACTTCTTGAAGTGCCTCACCTGCACCACCAAGACCAATCCAATGCAAGCCAGCTTTTGCTGCGATTACAGGAAGTATTGCGGCTAAAGAAATTAAGACAGATGCCGTTTTCTCATTAAAACTATTCACATCTTCATCATCAATATTGTCTGAACTTTTAAATGCTTGGCTAATCTCAGCAGCGATAGTTAAAAATGGATCATCTAAATAATCATTAGCAAATGCATCTAGATAAATCACATTATGATTTTCATCTTCTAAATGTTTTTGCCAGTGTCGAACAAACCAAGTTTTACCCTCCCCCCAACGAGCATCTAAAGCGAGTACAGCTCCACACTGCAAACGATCAACATAATTCGTTAGTTGAATACCCAAACGCTTACGATCCCAAAGGTCACCTTCCCAAGCTGTTTCTATATTCTCTAAATTTGTTCGTTGCCAATTCAGTTGATTCGTATCTGTCATCGTATTTATAAAGTAGTAAGTTGTTCATAAATATAAGCTATTTTTTAGGCAAAGCCTATGTTTCTTAAACGCTACATTTACATTCAACTTTAGTGTTAAATTGATTATTATTCACACGCTTTTGTGCTAATTTAGAAGTGAGAAATTAGCATTTCATATGCAAATATCCATATGAATTTACTAGGTTTTATTCTTTAAAAAATACAGCTATTATCAAGATATAAGCTGTATTTAACCCGTGATACATTAGAACAGAAATCTGCACGTATAATCAGTTGATAATAAGGAGAAACAACCATGGCATACCAAAACATTTTAGTCCCTGTAGACGGTTCAGAAACATCATATGCAGCAGTTGCGCAAGCGGCTGAACTTGCTAAAGCATTTGGCGGTAAAATTACAGTCGTTCAAGTACTTGCACTTGACCCTTACATTGCAGCTGAATACATTTCTGCAACTCAAACCAATGACTTAATTGAACGTGCGCGTACTTCAGTTTTGAAAACGCTAGAGGAAGCTGCGGCTAAATTTAGCGATCTGGGCATTCCAGTTGAAGCAAAACTACTTGAAGGTCAGGTGGTGCACCGTGAAATTATCAAAGAAGCAGAAACATCTAAAGCAGACCTGATTGTCATTGGCTCTCATGGCCGCACAGGTTTAAAACGTTTATTCCTAGGTAGTGTTGCACAAAGTGTTTTAGGTGAAGCGCACATTCCTGTTTTAGTTGTTCGCCAGTAATACATCGAGTGCTCTACTTCTACGGAAGTAGAGCATTTCTATTTTAAATATCCCACTGAAACTCTTTCATTTTCACTTTGTCCCCAATCACTAAAATACCTTCCGCCATAAGTAACTGTGCTTGAATGTTCTGTCCCTGATCATTCAGTTTACTTAGGCTAATTTTCCCTTGGGAGTTGATTACCCGATACCAAGGTAAACTACTGTCTGCATCCATATGTTTCAGCACATAACCCACTAAACGCGAATGTTTGGGAATGCCTGCTAAACGTGCAATTTGTCCATAACTGGCTACCCGCCCATAAGGAATCTGAGCGATCACCTGAAAAATCATCGGGGCTAGTTCTTTGACTATCGATTCTGCCATTTCAAATGTGCCCTATTCTAAGTATTCCATAATGACATCATTATTTGATTCAAATAAACCAGCTCATTCATTCTAAAGAGCCCCAATACAGGGGCTTCTTGATTGAGCAAATCACTAAAAATTATCAGGACTTTCCAGCCGTTTCACTTCCTGAACTCGCTCAGGGTTATGCACCGCGGCAATGCCGTCATCCGCTTTAACATCAATCAATGCTTCAGGTTGATAGACAATAATGGTTTCATAGCCCTGTGCATCTTCACCAATAATATACTTGAAACCTTTACGGTTCATTTTATTACACAGGCGTTGATACCAACCTTTAAAACCTGTCTTTTCTTCATTCGGGTTGTAGTAAAACGCATTCATTACAGCAGGTAATCCTAGACCGCAGACCATACCTGAAAGCAACACGGCGATAAAAGTATAACCAATCAAAATACTGCTGTATTCACTTAACTCAGGTACGTTAGCTACCGCTAAGATCAGTGCTAAGGAAATCCCTCCCCGTACTCCGCCCCATGACAAAATCGCCAAACTTCCGTTATAACTTTTCTTACGGAAAGAGGGAAAAAAGGCAAAAGATAAATAGTTCGCTGCAAAACGTGAAGCATGCAGAATAATAAAAGCGATGATGCCACCAAAAATTAGACTAAAGCTGAGATCTAAAATAAACAGTTCCAAACCAATTAAGGTGAATAAGAACGAGTTAATAATCCCTTCAACCGTATGCCAAAAATGGTTCACTTCCCGTATTTCGCGCTCTTGTAAAATTTCTTTCCATTTATTCCCCACAATCAAACCACCGATGACGCATGCAATCGGTGCTGAAGCATGGGCAAACAGTGCAACCAAGTACGAACCACAGGCCAAGAGTGCTGTGGTTAAAATGAGAGACTCCATTTCGTGCTTACCACGTAGTAGTCGCAAGATCCCTAAACCAAAGGCCCAACCAATAATGACGGCGACAAAAATTTCATAGAGTAAGGTCTGCAATACCCCCATGACGGTAAAGTTTTCACCTTGTAATACGTTTAAAAGCGTCATAAACAAGGCAATACACATGGCATCATTAAATAGTGATTCGCCTTCGAGCTTGACCATTAAATGATGGGGTGCACGTACCGAACTGAGTACGCCTTTGATCCCAATCGGGTCCGTTGCACCCAATGCAGCACCCAACAGCAAAAGCACCAATAAATCGACATGCTGCCCAATGATGAACTGATAACCATAAAGCACCACCCCAAAGAACACGGCACACAGAACCAACGCAATACTGGCTAAAATACTGATTGGCTTCCAATAACTACGTAAATCTGAGACTTTGAACTTCAGTGCAGAAGAGGTCAAAATGAAGCAAATCACGCCATTGATTAAAAAATCATAAAAATCGATATGACGAACCGCTTCTTCAATGTTGTGAATATTGATGGTAATAAACTGATTACCACTCAGCAGGCTCGCGCCCCACTGTAAAATAAAGACAAAAATGGCAGAAACGATGGGTACGCCAATAGCTTGGGGAAAACCTAAAATACGTTTATTGAAAATAGTCGTTGCAATGGATAATGCAAATATAACGGTAAAAACTTGTAGAAAAAAATAATTTCCCATTGAACTTCCAAATTGGGCGGTTGGGGAGATGGCGGCTTTCAGTGCTTATCTATGGAATAAAAATTCATTTCATACACATTGATGCTCGAAATATTTTAATCATTTTTCACATCAACGCCCGAAAAAAATAATTTTTTTAACATTTCTCCTGATGATGAATTAACATAGCGCATATGCATGTTTTTTATGCGTGAACTTTCCCTTTGGCCAAGTTTGATCTCCTATGCAATTCACTTTTAAAACCATCTTTCGGATGTTCTTCGCACTGATTATTTTCCTAACCACCTTTGCGTTGTTTCTGACCTGCTTTGCAAAAACCAAAGAAATTTTACAGGCTGAGCAAACTTTTGCCTCAGCCCAAAGTTTTAAAATGAACTCTCGTCCCGATCAAACACTGGTTCTACTTTCAAACAATAAAGCTCCCGATGATCATATTTATTTGCATGTGGCCAATCAGGGTTATATCGCCAAACTCAGCTGTGATCATTATTTAACTGACATTTGTGTAGATGACTACAACGAACAACATACCCGCCAAATTCAGTCAATTGAACTACTCAAAGCGGGGCAGTTTAACTATATTCAGCAAGTCAGTTATCTCGATACACGGACACAAGATGTTAAAACATTGCGTTATACGCCTGAGCAAATTCAGCAGTTTTACCACGCAGATATGAGCAACTTAAAGTATGTGGTGTTTGGGGTATTGTTATTTGCCTGTATTGCATTATATGTGAGTGTCCGTATTGCTCGAAACTTTAAGCAGTTCTTAAACCGCTAGAATGAATTGCTTGAAATAAAAAAAGAGGCGATCAATCGCCTCTTTTTTATAGCTTAAATGGCTTGATTAAAAGTATCACAACTTTCAACTTGACCCGACTTAAAGCCCGTGCCAAACCAAGTCATACGCTGTTGACTAGTTCCATGGGTAAAGCTATCAGGGACCACTTGCCCTGTTGCCCGCTTTTGTAAGTAATCATCACCAATCTTATGTGCCGCATCCATCGCTTCTTCAACATCTCCTTGCTCTAAGAACTGGGTCCGTTGATTGTTATGATGCGCCCATACTCCTGCTAAACAGTCAGCCTGTAACTCTTGGCGTACCGATAAAGCATTGCCTTGTGCTTTTGAGCCCTGTGCACGAGCCTTTTGTACTTGTTCAGAAATCCCTAAAATAGTTTGAATATGATGTCCAACCTCATGTGCCACTACATAAGCCTGAGCAAAGTCGCCCGCTTGATCTTGGCGCGCCAACTCCGTTTGGTTTTGCTCACCGCCGATCCCCATTTGAGTCCGCATGTCTTTAAAGAAAGCGGTGTCGATATACACCTTCTGATCTGCTGGACAGTAAAACGGCCCCATTGCAGACTGAGCAGTACCGCAACCCGAATTGATCACTCCTGAAAACATCACCAGCTTCGGTGGAACATATTGTTGTCCCAATTGCTGTTGGAAAATTTGACCCCATGTGTCTTCAGTGTCGGCCAGTACAGTACCGACAAAGTCCATCGCTTCCTGCTGATCAGGCGTTGGGTTATCCAAACCTTGAGTTTCTGCCGCTCCAGTTTGTGCGGTCACTTGTTTAGTGGCTTGGTAGGCTTGCTGCGGATCGACTCCTAGAAATTTCCATGCCACAAAGGCCACGATCAGCCCTAAAATACTGATGCCACCCGCCTTGACACCGCCACCACCGCGACGATCCTCGACATTGCTACTGACACGACGTCCCTTCCAACGCATAGCACTCTTCCTTCTTCTAATACATGCTGACCCGATCCAGTTTATGCCTTTTTTGAGCTCGGCCAAACTTTTTTAATCAAGCTCACAATAGCCAATACAATCAAACCAGCCACAAAACCAATCACTAAGTTAATCAGTGTTGGGGTTAATGCTCCCACAATGCTTCCCACAGTTGGAATATGTTCAGCATAATCCACTGAACCTTCAGTGAAATGATGCAATAAAGGCACGCCGTGGGAAATAATGCCACCACCCACTAAAAACATCGCGATAGTGCCCACGATGGTTAAGGTCTTCATCAGTTTTGGTGCAAAAGCCAATAAACCACGGCCAATAGTTTGCTTAAATGAAGAGGCTTGCTGAGTTAGATACAGCCCTAAATCATCAATTTTGACAATCATCGCCACAAAACCATACACACCGACGGTCATTAAAATGGCAATTACAGACAACACCATGACTTTGGTTGAAAAAGTTGTAGCAGCCACAGTCCCCAGTGAAATCACTACAATTTCTGCCGACAAAATAAAGTCGGTACGAATCGCCCCTTTAACTTTATCTTTTTCAAAAGTCGCCATATCCGTTTCAATCGCAGTTAATTCTTGGCTGGCTTCTTCTTCGGTTTTGGCTTTTTTGTGATGCAAACTGTGCAGGACTTTTTCGACCCCTTCATAACATAGAAATAAACCACCAATCATTAACAGTGGCGTGATCAGCCACGGTGCAACCACACTAATCAACAGCGCCGCAGGGACTAAAATTAATTTATTAACAAAAGAGCCTTTTGCCACAGCCCAAACCACAGGCAGCTCACGGTCAGTACGAACCCCGCTGACCTGTTGAGCATTGAGTGCTAAATCATCGCCCAAAACACCCGCCGTTTTTTTTGCCGCCATTTTACTCATGACCGCAACGTCATCTAATATCGTGGCAATATCATCTAGTAATATTAATAAGCTACTCGCCATTTATTTTTATCCATCTTGAGAATTCTGACATTTTAATCTGTGATCTAAGCTTTTGAATATTTGTTTTTTGAAATTTAACTGATTTTATAATTTTTTCACTGCAGTTTTTTTAAGACTGACATTGAAAAAGATTATGCCGTACAATGTCTGCATTCTTTGAAAATAGCATGTCGCTACGACGACTTTGGAAATAGATAATGAGTAATCAAGACAACCGTCCTGTTATTTTGACAGGCGACCGTCCAACGGGACAACTTCATTTAGGGCACTTTGTCGGATCTTTACGTTCACGTGTGGGTTTGCAGGATTCACACCATCAGCATTTATTATTGGCCGATGCGCAAGCCTTTACTGACAATGCCGATAACTTTGAAAAAGTTCGCCGCAATATTCTTGAAGTTGCCACAGATTACTTAGCAGTCGGGATCGACCCAACCAAAACCACCATTTGCGTGCAGTCGAGCTTACCAGCGCTGAATGAACTCACCATGTTGTATCTCAACTTTGTGACTGTGTCTCGTTTAGAACGTAACCCAACCATCAAGTCTGAAATTCAGATGCGTGGTTTCGAACGTGATATTCCAGCGGGTTTCTTATGCTACCCAGTTGCACAAGCAGCAGATATCACCGCATTTAAAGCAACGGTTGTACCTGTAGGTGAAGACCAGATTCCAATGATCGAACAGACCAATGAAATCGTACGCCGCTTAAACCGTCAGATTGGTCAGGAATTACTGCCTGAATGTAAGGCCCTGCTTTCTAATATGAGTCGTTTACCTGGCTTTGATGGTAAAGCCAAAATGTCGAAATCTTTGGGCAATACCATTGTGTTGGATGCAACCGATAAAGACATTAAAAAAGCTGTTAATGCGATGTACACCGACCCGAACCACCTGCGTGTTGAAGACCCAGGTCAGGTTGAAGGTAATATCGTATTTACGTATTTAGATGCGTTTGATCCAAACAAAGAAGAAGTTGAAGAACTGAAAGCACATTACCGCCGTGGCGGTTTAGGCGATGGTACGGTGAAAAAACGTCTTGAAGGCGTATTGAAAGAGCTGATCACGCCAATTCGTGAACGTCGTATGGAACTTGCGAAAGATCCTGATTACATCATGGATATTTTGAAGACTGGTACAGACAAATGTCGTGATATTACTCAACAGACTCTAGATGAAGTTAAATCGGGTTTAGGGGTGTTTCATTTCTAATCCGTTCTTAAACTAAAGCGCATATTTAAGCCTTTCTCACTGAGAAAGGCTTTTTTGATCACTAAACAAACAAAAATAAGCCACATGCATCTCAAAAACTGACATTTAGTGTCGTTTGTTAACCTAAATTTACAGTAATTAACGTGAATACTCATGAAATAAGAATGCACAGCCCTTATGATAAGTCCATAGCTTAGATTAACCCTGAGATATAACGTTTCTCCTTTTTACCGAAACTGTGTAACAACAGATTCGTAGTTCTACGCAATGAATACCCCAATCATTGCGTATTTTTTTGCCTAAAATTTGTCAAATCACAATTAAATCCGCTTTCTCATTACGTGCCAACAAACTTAGACATTCTGTTTTTTGAATGCTATGCTAAAGCCCAATTTCAATACAATTCTTTTTAAAAATTTACACTTAACTGATAACAGCATAAAAATAGAGAACCTTTAGAATGTGGGAATTATTTACTCACCCATCCAATTTAATTTTTAGTATTTGCCTCAGTCTGATGTTTTTATTGGGACTGCTCGAATTGATTCTATTGGTGTTAGGGGGCGGCTCACAAGGCCTACTTGACCAATTCCTACCTGATGACTTAGGCAGTACTAAAGACGTCGACATTGCACTAGATGCCGATCAAGGTTGGCTCAACGCCCTGCTGGATTGGTTGTTTATTGGCCGTGTTCCTCTCTTGGTTTGGCTGATTATCTTCCTCACTCTATATAGCTTAAGTGGCTTTATTCTACAGTCCATTCTTCAAACTTGGACGGGAAGCTATTGGAGTGCATGGATCATGGCACCACTTTGCCTCATACTTTCGATGCCTATGATTCGTTACAGCGCCATGCTGATTGCTAAAATTTTGCCACAAGATGAAACCACAGCAATTTACAGTGAAGAGCTGATTGGACGAACAGCACTGATTATTTTAGGTGAAGCTAAAGTCAACTCACCTGCTCAAGCACGAGTCCAAGATCAGTTTGGGCAAACGCATTATGTGCTGGTTGAACCTGAAACAGACCTTCATTTTTCTCAAGGTCAAGAAGTCATTTTGACTCAAAAAACCAAGATTGGCTTTAAGGCCATTTCACTTTAATTCTTTCATTTTGTACTTATAACTTTAAATAAAATCGGGACCCTTATGCTCAGCAACAATTTCTATAACATTCTTATTCTTGCAGGGATTATCTTTGCAGCTCTGGTTACTATCGGCATTATTATTGCCCGTCTGTACCGTCGTTCCAGCAAAGAAATCTCTTTCGTACGTACAGGTTTTGGCGGCGAAAAAGTTATTTTAGGTGGCGGTGCAATTGTACTGCCTGTATTACATGAAATTATCCCTGTTAACATGAACACGCTACGTTTAGAGGTTCGCCGTGCTGATGACCAAGCGCTCATTACCCGTGACCGTATGCGTGTCGATGTCATGGCGGAGTTCTATGTGCGTGTAAAACCTTTGGCTGAATCAATTGCAGTGGCCGCGCAGACTTTGGGACAAAAAACCATGTCTCCAAATGAGTTGAAGAACCTTGTGGAAGGCAAATTTGTCGATTCCTTGCGTGCAGTCGCTGCTGAAATGGCGATGGAAGAGTTGCATGAAAAACGCGTGGACTTCGTGCAAAAAGTACAACAAGTGGTGTCTGAAGACTTACATAAAAATGGTCTAGAGCTTGAAACGGTGTCATTAACAGGTTTAGACCAAACAGGTTTTAAATACTTTAACCCTCAGAATGCATTCGATGCTGAAGGTTTAACCAAGCTGACAGAAACAATTGAAGACCGTCGTCGTAAACGTAATCATATCGAGCAAGACGCTGACCTTGCCATTAAGACCAAAAACTTAGAAGCAGAACAAGCGCGCCTACAAATCATTCGTGAAGAAGAATACGCCAAACTACAGCAAGAGCGTGAAATTGCAATTCGCCGTGCAGAGCAACTGGCTGAAATTGCCTCACAAGAAGCTGAGAAAAAGCGTGAAGCAGAAGAAGCACGTATTGCAGCTGAGCGTGAAGTCGAGTTAAAGCGTATTGGTGCAGCACGTGATGTGGAAAGCCAAAATATTCAAAAATCACAAATTATTGAACAAGCGCAGGTTGAACAAAAGAAAACCATTGAGCTGGCTGAACAGTCACGTGCCATTGCAATTGCTGAAAAGTCGCGTGAAGAGTCTGAAGCCAAAGCTTCTGCTGACCGTGCCCGCGCTGAAGCGGTTAAAGCTGAAGAAGAAGTGATTACCGTACGTGAAACCCAGCGTGCTGAGCGTCAAAAAGCAGTTGAGTTGGTTGCGGCGAAACAAGCTGCAGAAAAAGATGCGATTGCGATTACGGTTGCAGCTGAAGCAGGCAAACAAGCTGCTGCCGATGATGCCGAAGCCGTTCGTATTGCTGCGGAAGCTCAAGCTGAACAAGCTCGCTTAAAAGCCAAAGGTGAAGCAGATGCCAAAATACTGTTGGCTCAGGCAATGGAAAAACAATACCAAGTCGACGCGGATGGTACACGTGCAGTGAATGAGGCCAACAACGTCTTATCTCCTGAGCAAGTTGAAATGCAAATTCGCCTAGCATTGTTAAAATACTTACCTGAGATCATTCGTGAAAGTGTTAAGCCGATGGAAAACATTGATGACATTAAAATTCTACAGGTTAACGGTTTAGGCAATGTCGGTTCAGCTACAACTGGAGGTGATGGTGCGGAATCTTCACAAGTTGCTTTGTCTGATCAAGTGGTGAATAGTGCGCTACGCTATCGTACCCAAGCACCATTAATTGACAGCTTGATGAATGAACTGGGGATTCAAGGCGGCGACATCAATGGTTTAACCCAAAGCTTAAAACCGCAAAGCAAAGCTCAATAGTAGTTAGACTTACAATCCAAAAACGCGACGATCTGTCGCGTTTCTTATCATCTGCTTTAATATTCAACTTTCTACAAAATACACATTTAAGCTTTTAAAACGATAAACCTAAGAATTCACTCAGCACCGTAAGCCCATCATCTATTATAAAAATTTAAGTTATCTTCGTTCTTAAGTCGATTCACTCGCCACCAGTGAATTCAAAGAAGTAATGTAAACATCCTAGACCTTACAATTGAGTGAAAACATTCTAAACAGTAACGGAAAAAACTTTTTAATGAATAAATAGAATTAAGCTATTTAGTGCAAACGTACCCAAAAGAAACGAATCAATTGCCCACGATCATAAGGAAAATTTGAAAGGTACTCATATCCAACTTTATTTCTTTTGTTGACTTTAATTTCAATACCATACCCAAAAGAAACACTAAGCATATCCAAGTCAGAACTGTGAAACTCCCCTGTCCCCAATTTATGACTCAAACTATCCGAATTGTAAGCCGTGTAGTTAAATACGCGAATATACTCATTCTCATAAAAATCGTTATTGATCAATGTATAATCGTTTTCTTCTTCATCATGTTGTGCCGCTAACTGCTAATAATAGTGGAAAATATCATCACTCAAAGACTCAGCCAAGTAGACGTCTTCATTTTCAGCATAAGCGCTATTCATCGCTAGCCCGAACAAGAATAAGCAACGACAAAACAATAAATGAATCGGCTTTAACATCTGTAATATTATGTCTTCAAAAGAATTATTTTAATTATGAATATAGCATAGTCTCCTATATAAACAGTGAACACCAAATATTTATCAATTCTCAGATTGTTAAGTACATAGCAAATCTTGCTCTAATTTAACCATTTTGTCTTTTGTCCAATATGGCTTTTTCAATGAGGCTAAATATAGTTTTCAGCTGAGATTAAACACTCTAACCCCCATATTATTTTTATACAGAGAAATGTATTAGGGCAAACCAATATGCTCTCCACAAAAAAGCCGTATGTGCAATTAAGACATACGGCTTTTTCCTTTAAAATATAAAAGGCTTAAACTAAACCTTTGTCCTTTAAAAGTTGGAACATCGTTGAACCGAGTTCTGCTGGGCTACGCGTGTACGCCATCCCCGCCTTTTCAAATGCTGCAAACTTTTCTTCAGCAGTCCCTTTACCACCAGAAATAATTGCTCCCGCATGTCCCATACGCTTGCCTTTCGGTGCTGTTACACCGGCAATATAACCCACCACAGGTTTAGTCACATGCGATTGAATATATTCAGCTGCTTCTTCTTCAGCCGTACCACCAATCTCACCGATCATGATAATCGCTTCAGTTTGCGGATCTTCTTGGAACAGTTTCAAACAATCAATTTGGTTCATGCCCGGAATTGGATCACCACCAATACCAATACAGGTGGATTGACCTAAACCAAGCTTAGTCGTTTGCGCAACCGCTTCATACGTCAATGTACCAGAGCGAGAGATAATTCCGATTTTACCTGGTTGATGAATATGACCTGGCATAATCCCGATCTTACATTCACCGGGAGTAATAATACCCGGACAGTTTGGACCAATTAAACGCGTGCCATTACCATTGGTTTCAAGATAACGCTTAGCTTTGAGCATGTCTAAAGTTGGCACACCTTCTGTGATGACCACAATCAGTCCAACACCTGAATCCACTGCTTCAATAATTGAATCTAATACAAACGGTGCTGGCACATAAATCACAGTCGCATCTGCGCCTGTGCCTGCAACGGCATCTTTCATGGTGTTAAATACAGGTAAATCTAGATGGGTTGTGCCACCTTTACCAGGAGTTACCCCACCAACGACTTTGGTTCCATAATCTAGCGCTTGTGATGAGTGGAATGTACCATTTTTGCCTGTAAAACCTTGTACCAATACTTTGGTGTCTTTATTAATTAATACGCTCATATTGATACTCCTTACGCTTTTACTGCAGCAACAATTTTTTCTGCGGCATCCGACAAGCCATTTGCAGAAATCAATTTCAAACCTGATTCATCAAGTAATTTGGCACCCAATTCAGCATTGTTCCCTTCTAAACGAACAACCACAGGTACGGTCACATTTACTTCTTGAACCGCTGCAATAATTGCTTCAGCAATCATGTCACAACGTACAATTCCACCGAAGATATTAATCAATACCCCTTGTACAGAGGTATCTGCCAGAATAATTTTAAACGCTTCAATCACACGGTCTTTGGTTGCACCACCGCCGACATCAAGGAAGTTCGCAGGTTGGCCGCCATAGAGTTTAATAATATCCATGGTTGCCATCGCAAGGCCCGCACCATTGACCATACAGCCAATGTTGCCTTCAAGCGCGACGTAGTTGAGGTCAAATTCAGACGCTTTCAACTCCCGTTCATTTTCCTGTGACTTATCACGTAGCGCAGCAATTTCTGGTAAACGATACAGCGCGTTTGAATCGATCCCCACTTTGGCATCGACACATAGGATGTCACCATTTTCACGCACAGATAGCGGGTTAATCTCAAATAAAGCAAAGTCATTCTCGATGAATGCTTGATACGCAGCAGACATCACTTTCACAAATTGATTCACTTGACCATCTTTAAGGTTCAACTTAAATGCAACTTCACGTGCTTGAAATGGTAATAAGCCGACCAAGGGATCAACTTCAACTTTGATAATTTTTTCAGGGGTTTCTTCAGCAACCTTTTCAATTTCGACGCCACCTTCGGTTGAAGCCATAAAGGTCACACGACGGCTTGAGCGGTCAACCACTGCACCTAAATACAGTTCACGCTCTACAGGATAAACATCTTCCGCGACAAGTACGCTATTTACAGGTTGGCCATGGCTATCGGTTTGATAGGTAACAAGGTTGGTCCCGATGATGCTTTTTGCATATTCAGCAGCTTCCGTTGCTGACTTTACAACTTTTACGCCACCCGCCTTACCACGACCACCTGCATGCACTTGGGCTTTCATGACAGCAAATTTTCCGCCTATTTGTTCAAAGGCTTTTACTGCTTCGTCTGGAGTGGTGGCAAGTACGCCCTCTTGAACAGGCATACCATATTTTTTTAATAGCGCTTTAGCTTGATATTCATGTAAATTCATCGACTAACCTTTTTATTACTGCTTATTTACTTTTTGTTGCACCGAAACTGTTTACTATCACAGTAACCATTTTGGATTTTTAAAACTTCTTGTCTTTATTTTTAGATGATTCTTCATGAGAAGACAACACCTGAAACAAAAAAGAGCGACCGTAGTCGCTCTTTTCGTTGTCTTATTTGCGTTTACGCTGGATTGCGTGAATCGCTCGACCATCCACTGCAAGTGCAGCTTCATGAACCACTTCAGAGAATGTTGGGTGACCGAAAGTCATCAACTGTAGATCTTCAACCGAAGATACAAACTCAAGTGCAATCATACCTTGGTGTACGATATCAGACGCAGCAGGCCCAATCACGTGCATACCCAGTAAACGGTCAGTTTTTGCATCAGCAACAAACTTCACGAAACCAGCATTTTCACCCGCAGCCATTGCACGGCCGTTTGCAGCGAAACCAAATTGACCCGTTTTTACTTCATGGCCTTTTTCTTTCGCTTGCTCTTCTGTTAAACCTACCCACGCCGCTTCTGGGTGTGTATAGATTACAGAAATGATTGTGTCATAGTTGACTTGTGCAGCATGACCGTGAATACGTTCAACAGCCATTACGCCTTCTTCCATTGCTTTATGCGCAAGCATTGGACCACGTACCAAGTCACCAATTGCATATACACCTTCAACAGAAGTTGCACACCAATCGTTCACTTCAACTAAACCACGTTCAGTGAGTTTAATACCTGAATCATCAGCCAATAAACCTTCTGCATAAGCACGACGACCAACACAAACAATTAATTTATCGAAAGTTTGAGTTTTTTCTTCGCCACCTTGCGTGTACTTAACGGTTACTTCACGACCGTTAACTTCAGTACCTGCAACTTTAGCGCCTACGCGAATGTCTAAACCTTGTTTAGTCAATAATTTTTGGTAATCTTTAGCCAATGCTTTATCAGCCATTGGTAAGAATGCATCCATTGCTTCAAATACAACAACTTCAGCACCTAAACGACGCCATACTGAACCAAGTTCTAAACCAATTACGCCAGCACCAATAACACCTAAACGCTTAGGAACTTCTTGGAATTCTAAAGCACCAGTTGAATCAACAATAATGTCTTGATCAACAGGAGCTACAGGAATATTTACAGGCACAGAACCAGATGCAAGAATCACATATTTTGGCTCTAAAATTTGAGTTTCACCTTCATGAGAAACAAACTCAACTTTTTTACCAGCAAGTAATTTACCAGTACCTTTTAACCATTCGATACCATTCCCTTTAAGAAGGCCGTCGATACCCATAGTTAATTGGTTTACGATTTTATCTTTACGATCAAGAAGTTTAGCCAAGTCAAACTTCACTTCACCTGTTGTAATACCGTGATCATCTAAATGATGAACTGTATCTTCGTAGCGGTGAGAAGAATCAAGTAAAGCTTTAGAAGGAATACAACCCACGTTTAAGCACGTCCCACCTAAAGATGGTTTGCCTTTGTGAATACGTTTTTCAATACACGCAACTTTAAAACCAAGCTGCGCTGCACGAATTGCTGCTTCGTAACCACCTGGGCCACCGCCAATTACAACAAGATCAAATTGTTGAGACATTTTTATCTCCAAAAATGGGCTTAGAGGATCGCTCTAAGCCCATGTTTTATTCTTTAGAATTAAAGGTCAAGGATCAATTTAGCTGGTTCTTCTAACAATTCTTTGATTGTTACCAAGAAACCTACAGCTTCTTTACCATCGATTAGACGGTGGTCATAAGAAAGCGCTAAATACATCATCGGTAAGATTTCTACTTGACCGTTTACAGCCATAGGGCGCTCTTGGATTTTATGCATACCCAAAATCGCAGTTTGTGGTGTATTCAAGATCGGAGTCGACAACAATGAACCGAAAGTACCACCGTTGGTGATTGTGAACGTACCGCCAGTCATGTCTTCGATGCCCAATTTACCATCACGTGCTTTGTAAGCAAAGTCACGGATACCATTTTCAACTTCAGCATAGTTCATGCGGTCTGTATCACGAAGCACAGGTACAACTAGACCACGCTCAGAAGATACTGCTACACCGATGTCATAGTAACCGTGGTAAACAATGTCATCACCGTCAATTGAAGCGTTAACTGCTGGGTAGCGTTTAAGCGCTTCAGTTGCAGCTTTAACAAAGAAAGACATAAAGCCAAGACGCGCACCGTGACGCTTCTCAAATGCGTCTTTGTATTGTGCACGCATTTCCATGATTGGCTTCATGTTCACTTCGTTAAACGTCGTCAACATTGCAGTTTCTTGCGTTGCAGCAAGCAGACGCTCAGCAACACGCTTACGAAGACGTGTCATTGGAACACGCTTCTCAATACGCTCACCTACAGCAACACTTAATGGTGCTGCAGCTGGAGCTGCTGGTTTAGTTTGGTGATTTGCCACATCTTCTTTCGTGATACGACCACCACGGCCTGTACCTGCAACATCAGCAGCTGGAATGCCAGACTCAGTCAATGCTTTACGCACAGCAGGCGCTTGATCAGCAACTTGAGCACGTTCAACGACTGGTGCAGCACCCGCTTCAGTTTGAACAACCGCTTGTTCTACTTTCGCTTCAGACTGAACTGCTTCAGTTTGCGCAGCGCCAGATACAGCACCTTCTTCAAACTGTGCAATCACTTCATTTGAAAGAACTGTGTCACCTTCACCTTTAATGATCGATGCAATTGTACCGTCAGCAGGAGCAACAACTTCTAAAACAACTTTATCTGTTTCAATATCACAGATCACTTCATCACGTGATACTGCTTCACCTGGTTGTTTGTGCCAAGTTGCGATTGTTCCATCCGCAACTGACTCAGGGAATACCGGTGCTTTAATTTCGGTTGCCATTACTAAGAATCTCCTGTTATTCAGCTACGATCGCTAAAGCGTCATTTACGAGCTGAGCTTGTTGTTTTGCATGCAAATATGGTGAACCACAAGCCGGTGCAGCAGAAGCTTCACGACCTGCATAACTGATACGTACTGGTTTAGCCGACTTCATTACATCATCATATAGACGAGGAGCAATAAATAACCAAGCACCTTGGTTCTTCGGCTCTTCTTGCGTCCAAACGATGTCTTTCACATTTGGATATTGAGCAAGAACTTCAGCAATACGTTGTTCAGGGTATGGATACAATTGTTCAATACGAACGATTGCAGTGTTATTCAACTCTTGCTCACGACGTTTCTCAAGCAAGTCATAGTAAACCTTACCACCACACAGAACCAGACGGGTTACATCTGACTTGTTGATATTGTCGATTTCATCAATCACAGTTTGGAATGTACCGTTTGCAAGTTCACTTAAAGTAGACGTTGCAAGCTTGTGACGAAGTAAAGACTTCGGTGACATAATGATCATTGGCTTACGAATTGGGCGAATCGCTTGACGACGTAAAGCATGGAAAATCTGTGCAGGCGTAGTCGGTGTCATCACTTGCATGTTGTCTTCAGCACATAGCTGTAAGAAACGCTCTAAACGTGCAGATGAGTGCTCTGGACCTTGACCTTCAAAACCGTGAGGAAGAAGTAAGGTTAAACCACACACACGCTCCCACTTGGTTTCACCTGATGCGATGAACTGATCGATTACCACCTGTGCACAGTTTGCGAAGTCACCAAATTGTGCTTCCCAAATGATCAAACTCTTAGGCAGAGTCGTTGCATAACCATACTCAAAACCTAACACCGCCATTTCAGACAACAATGAGTCATAAATAGCAGTACGTGGTTGATTTTCTTTGATATGACAAAGTGGAATGTACGTTGAACCATCCACTTGGTTATGCAGTTTTGCATGACGGTGTGAGAAGGTACCACGACCAACGTCTTCACCAGTCAAACGAACCAAATAGCCATCATCTAAAATAGATGCATAAGCCAAAGTTTCTGCAGCACCCCAGTTCAATGGAATTTCGCCAGTTTGCATTTTTAAGCGATCATCAATCACTTTTGCAACTTGACGCTGCATCACAAAACCTTCAGGAAGCTCGCGCATTTTGCGACCAAGTTCTTTTAAGCGATCTTCAGAACATGTTGTATCCCATACGTCTGTATAGTCATGTCCTAAGTACGGTGCCCAATCTACAAACATTTTTGTATTTGGTTTAAGTACCAATGCATTTGCAACGTGCTTACCTGCTTCTAAATCAGCACGGTAGTCTTCAACCATTTGATCTGCTTTAGCACGGTCTAATACGCTTTCTTGAACCAATTGGTCTGCATACAGCGCACGTGTTGTCGTTTTCTTGTTGATGACTTGATACATCATTGGCTGAGTTGCAGCTGGCTCGTCCGCTTCGTTGTGACCACGGCGGCGGTAACAGAACATGTCAATGACAACGTCTTTACGGAAAGTATGACGGAAGTCATGTGCCAATTGCGCAACAAACAATACTGATTCAGGATCATCACCGTTCACATGGAAAATCGGTGCTTGGATCATTTTCGCGATGTCCGTACAGTATTCTGTAGAACGCGCATCACGTGGATCAGATGTTGTGAAACCTACTTGGTTATTCACCACAATGTGAACCGTACCACCCACTGTATAGCCACGTGTTTGTGACATTTGGAAGGTTTCTTGGTTAACACCTTGACCTGCAAATGCAGCATCACCGTGAACAATTACTGGCAATACATCATCGCCACCAATATCTTTACGACGTACTTGACGTGCACGTACTGAACCTTCAACTACAGGGCCGACGATTTCTAAGTGTGATGGGTTAAACGCCAATGCCAAGTGAACTTCGCCACCTTGAGTCATTACGTTTGAAGAGAAACCTTGGTGGTACTTAACGTCACCAGAACCTTTTTTATGTAAGCTCTTACCTTCGAACTCACCAAATAGGTCTGCTGGGTTTTTACCCATGATGTTTACAAGAAGGTTCAAACGACCACGGTGTGGCATACCAATGACCACTTCTTTACAACCTACAGAACCTGCACGCTGAATTAAAGCATCAACCATTGGAATGAAAGATTCACCACCTTCCACGCCGAAACGTTTTGCACCAACATATTTATTCCCTAGGAATTTTTCTAGGCCTTCAGCCGCAGTTAAACGCTCTAATACGTGTTTTTTCTGTTCTGCAGTGAAGTTGAATTGACCACGTGCACCTTCAAGGCGTTGTTGAATCCAACGTTTTTCCTTGGTATCAACAATGTGCATGTATTCTGCACCAATTGAAGCACAGTACGTTGCTTCCATGGCTTGAACCATTTCACCTAGAGTTGCTTCGTCTTTACCAATCAAAAGATTACCTGTATTGAATACAGTGTCAAAATCAGATTGGGTTAAGCCATGTGCAGCAAGGTCAAGATCTGGCACGATTTCACGTTTTGCCAAACCTAAAGGATCAAGCTTCGCTTTTTGGTGACCGCGGTTACGGTACGCTGCAATCAGTTGTAGTACGCCAATTTGACGACGTTCATGTTCTGTACTAACAGAACTTTGTACCACTGCTTGAACACGACTTGAATTACGACCTAGTAATAAGAATTGCTCACGTACATTGCTGTGTGGTTGATCACCTTTCGGGTATTTATCGAAGTATGCACGCCAGTCAGCTTCTACTGAGTCTGGTGCAGCCAAGTACTGCTCATAAAGTTCTTCAATATACGCTGCACTATCAGCGGAAAGTTCAGTGTCAAGACGCAATGCGTCAGCAACTTCTTGCATTTGTGGACCCATTTCCTATTGCAAAAACATTTCAGGATGCTTTTTAAGCGAACCCATGATTAGTAATGTCAAATTGGTAACATGACATTAGTCCCCATAAGGCGGATGCCATGAGGCGTTATCACTACATTAGAATTACCCAATGTGACAATGAATCATAACGCCCTCAGCGGCATCATCACTCATTCATACCCGGCCAAAACCGAGCAATTTTTTGCAAATCGACTTAGAAAAAATAAGGCATTGCATTATTTTTTCTAAAGCGACTAACTCTTCATTTATACTCGCTCTAATGCAGCTTAAATGTTGAATTAATGTACATATTTAGCGCGCATTTTTTAAATATAAATGTGCAAAAATTTTAACATACTCCCCATATTTCAATTGATTTTTTTGACACATACCTTTCATAAATTGGCGAAATACACATATCAAAATTTCATCTAATATATGGTGCTTTAAATAAAACCGAGTTTCAACGTAGACCAAAGTCTACTCCAAAAAACACATACGAAAAGAGAGCATCATCTTTCAATATGCCCTCCCCATCAACCACATCCATCTTAACATCTTCATAACTTTTTTTGCAGACTCATACTTGCACTTATTTATGACATTTGTTTTAAATCGTCGCGCTTTTCACCAATCTGGTGCAATTTCCACAAAAGCCACCTATCACAAACAAAAATAGTGCCAAGCTCACGCTTTCACTCAACTTTATTTTTACAGCAAAAATCTAGCTATAAAATAAAAAAGCACACCCTAAAGGTGTGCTTTTTCTAACTGATAAATCAGCCTAGAGATTAACCCGCAGCATCTAAAAGCATGTTACGGATATGACCGATTGCTTTAGTTGGATTCAAACCTTTAGGACACACTGATACACAGTTCATGATGCCTTTACAACGGAATAGCGAGAACGGGTCGTCTAGACGAGCCAAACGCTCTTGAGTTGCTGTATCACGAGAGTCAATGATAAAACGGTATGCATTCAACAACGCTGAAGGACCCAAGAACTTGTCTGGGTTCCACCAGAATGATGGGCATGAAGTTGAACAACAAGCACAAAGAATACATTCATATAAACCATCTAAGTGTTCACGCTCTTCAGGAGACTGTAAACGCTCTTTTGGTGGCGCAGGTTGATTATTAATCAAGAATGGATGAATTTTGTTGTACTGATCGTAGAACTGATTCATATCCACAACTAAATCTTTAACCACTGGCAAACCAGGTAAAGGACGCACTGTAATCACTTCTGGTAAGTCGTTTAGGTTCCAAAGGCACGCTAAACCATTTTTACCATTGATGTTCACACCATCCGAACCACAAATACCTTCACGGCATGAGCGGCGGAATGTTAATGACTCATCCTGTACTTTCAATGCAAGAAGTGCATCAAGCAACATACGATGCTTATCAGTCAACTCTAACTTGAAAGTTTGCATGTACGGCGCTGCATCCTTATCAGGATCGTAGCGGTAGATATTAAATGTACGAGTACCTCTACTCATCTTACTTCTCCCAATTAGAATGTACGTGGTTTAGGTGGAATTGCAGCAACAGACAATGGCTTGTAACGTACTGGCTTGTACTCAAGACGGTTATCGCTAGAGAACCATAATGTGTGCTTCATCCACTCATCATCACGACGACCATATGGGTAAGCTGGGTGATCTGGCGACTCTTCAAAGTCTACAACCGTATGCGCACCACGGCACTCTTTACGAGCTGCTGCTGAAATTAATGTCGCTTTAGCCACTTCATACAAGTTTTCAACTTCTAAAGCTTCTACACGCGCTGTGTTAAATACTTTAGATTTGTCTTTCAAGTGAATGTTACGTACACGTGGTTCAATCGCAAGAATCTGCTTCACACCTTCTTCAAGAAGTGCAGTTGTACGGAATACACCAGCATGGTCTTGAACGATGTCACGGATTGCATCTGCAACTTCTTGAGCATTTTCACCTGTAGATGAGTCATCCAACTTACGGATACGTGCAACAGTTTGCTCAAGTACAGTCGTAGGAAGCGGTTGGTATTCATCACCGTGATGTTTAGTCACGTAATCAATGATGTGCTCACCCGCAGCTTTACCAAATACAACCAAGTCAAGTAATGAGTTCGTACCTAAACGGTTTGCACCATGTACAGACACGCAAGAACACTCACCAATTGCATAGAAGCCTTTAACAGGTTTCGTAAAATTACGATCGCCCGCATTAGTCGAATAGATATCGCTATCTTTGTCATAATGTGCTGCAAATGCTTCAGTTTCAGAACCTTCAGGCACAACCACTTGACCGTGGATATTCGTTGGAATACCACCCATTTGGTAGTGAATTGTTGGTACTACTGGAATTGGCTCTTTGGTGATGTCAACGTTCGCGAATTTCTTACCAATCTCGAATACAGATGGAAGACGCTTCATGATCGTTTCAGCACCCAAGTGCGTCATATCAAGCAAGATGTAGTCTTTTTTCGGACCACAACCACGACCTTCTTTAATTTCTTGATCCATAGAACGTGATACGAAGTCACGTGGCGCCAAGTCTTTTAAAGTAGGTGCATAGCGTTCCATGAATGGCTCACCTGCATCGTTACGAAGGATTGCACCTTCACCACGACAACCTTCAGTTAACAATACACCTGCGCCAGCAACACCCGTTGGGTGGAACTGCCAGAATTCCATATCTTGCAATGGAATACCTGCACGCGCAGCCATACCAAGGCCGTCACCAGTGTTGATATAAGCATTGGTTGATGCACGGTAAACACGACCCGCACCGCCTGTAGCAAACAATGTCGCTTTGGCTTGGAATACTGCAATTTTACCCGTTTCTTGGTCAATTGCTGTTACACCAAGAACATCACCCGCTTCGTTACGAATCAGGTCAAGTGCGATCCATTCAACAAAGAATTGTGTACCCATTTTCACGTTGCTTTGATAAAGCGTGTGAAGAAGTGCGTGACCTGTACGGTCAGCAGCAGCACATGCACGTGGAACCGCTTTTTCACCGTAGTTTGCAGAGTGACCACCGAATGGACGTTGGTAAATCGTACCGTCTGCGTTACGGTCAAATGGCATACCTAAGTGTTCTAACTCATAAACCACTTGTGGCGCTTCACGCGTCATAAATTCGATCGCGTCTTGGTCGCCTAACCAGTCAGAACCTTTAACAGTGTCGTAGAAGTGGTAGTGCCAGTTATCTTCTTGCATATTACCAAGAGATGCACCAATACCACCCTGCGCTGCAACTGTGTGCGAACGAGTTGGGAATACTTTAGTTAAAACAGCAACTTTCAAACCAGCTTGAGCAAGTTGGTAAGACGCGCGCATACCTGAACCACCACCACCAACGATGACAGCATCGAAAGTTTCGTGTGGAATATTTGTGTAATCTTCTTTAGGGGTTATAGCGCCCATGATCTATTCCTATCAATTCGCCCAAAAAATCTGGATTGCCCAGATCGCATATGCAAATACAGCAATAATTACTGCTGAAGTCAGTACAAGGCGTAAACCTGAAGCTGAAGGACCCATTTGACGAGTAGTCACATAATCCGTGAATACCTGCCACATACCAATCCAAGCATGTGCAACAAGAGATAAGACGGCCAATAAAGATAAAATCTTCATTGGAGCTGTCATCATAAAGCCGTACCACTGTTCATAGCTAAAACCGCCATTGCATAGGATCCAACCTAAAACAACAACTGTATAAACCGCTAATACGACAGCACTTACACGTTGGATAAACCAATCGCGAGAACCTGAACCCGTTAAACCAGTAGCACTTTTCATTAGATAACAATCCATACAAATGCCGCAACGATACCGATTGCAGACAAGATCAATGAAATAGTAGCTGCGATACGACCACTTTGCAGTTCTTCAGTAATACCGATATCTGCAAGTAAGTGCTTAACACCCGCAATAAAGTGGAAAATTAAGCCGGCTACAAATACCCATACGACAAAACGCACAATGAAGCTATTAAAAATAGCCTGAACTTGAGCAAATCCTTCAGGCGAAGACAATGACTTGTCTAAGATCCATAGAAGTACCGGTACGAGTAAAAATACGATGACACCTGATAGACGGTGTAAGATTGATGCAATAGCCACAGGGGATTTTAAGTTTACTTCTAAAACTTGACCCATGGACAAATTGACAGGTCTGTTGCTTTTCACAGCGGGCATCCTGTAAGTAAAAACTCCATCCGGAGTTTGTTGGAATTAATTCGAAGGAAAGCTGGCATTGTTCAGCAGCTACTTTAAAACTCTAAATTAAATAGCGTTTGAACTTAAAACGACACTGAATTATAAGACGTGAACTATCAAAATACAAACAATGCCCTTGGCCTTTTTGCATAAAAATTCTTTAAATAAGAATCATTAACACATAGATAAATACCTTGCGCTACAATACTTTAGCTTCAAATCTCAGCTATATGGTTGGTTTTTATAAAATAAACACCAAATTCAAGCGCTAAAATTTATACAAAAATGGGAAAATTCGACTTTAGACTAATGATGCACAAAAAAGTCTTGTTTTAAAAACTGGCTAATTTCACTGCTTTATTTTAATCATTTTTTATTTATATTAGGACTTACGCAGTATTATTTATAGATTCTCTGTGGTAGCAGATGATTTTTATCGAGAATAAAGTCATCAATGAAGTCTTTGATGATTGGTCTAAATAATTTCTTCTGCCAACGATATACATTTTCAAAGATCCGCTCAAACTGGTTCTTTTGTATCTCGACGTAGGCCATCAAGGCTGAAAAAATATGATTCAAAATCAGTTTAGATCGTCTTACTTGAAACTTTTCAATATGACAAACCTGTTTAATCAC
>CAACWN010000057.1_pt1 | contig 25780 bp, 25 predicted proteins | sample 2275671 | NCBI WGS metagenome assembly CAACWN01 (sample SAMEA5312464, study PRJEB27640) | indoor metagenome | biome: indoor environment; feature: controlled; material: polymer furnished wood metals | place: Austria | collected 2011-04-21 | reverse complement strand
GGTGCTGTCCAATCTAATCTACAAAGATGAATGAGACTTTGCACAAAGCCAGTGACCATGCGTAAAGAAAGACGAAATAAGGATTTGATCATTAAACAGCATTGGATGGCTGTATCTGAATAAGTTTGATTTCGACCATGTTTACCTTTGGGTTGAGCGTACCATTGAGTCTTGGGATCAAACCAAATTGAGAGATTTCCTCGATTTATTAATGCACTGTTATAAGAAGACCAATTGGTTGTACGATAGATTTTAGGTGTGGGCTTATTCATTTGAGAATTATATTGTGGAATAAGCCTTTAGAGATAGGTTTGTGCAACAAAGCCCTGTTAAGTTGATAATAATACAATTGTGGCAAACGACCACGACCATCTAAATAATGTCGCATCACATAAATTTTTTGATCAGCTTGGTCGAGTCCTAAAACTTCAATATTTTGTGGTCCACCTACAGTTGCAAAACTGTGGCTTGAAAAAAATAAGGTGCTGAAAACTAGCGGATGGATTATTTTCATCATCACAAGGCGCTTCACATTTTTATTGATTATGGTTCAGTTTAAGGGTTCAAAATGTAGAAAAATCAAATTTAGTGTAAAGATTTAAGCATTTTGAACACGTTCAATGACCATTTGAGCGACATTTTTCGTAAGTTGATCAAGTCGCTCGAGTGCACTGCCTAGCAGTAAATAATGGTAAGTACTTAAACTGTTTTGATAATGAATGGCAATATAAAAGGTGCCTTCTGGTTTTTCAGGCGTCGCACTTCCACCAGGTTTGAGCAACCCTGTACAGGAGACAATAATATCGGCATGACGAAATAGTCGATGCCCGTGAAGTGCCATAGCTTCAGTGACTTCAATCGACTCCGCTGTATATTGCTGAATAAGTGCAGCGTCAATCTTTAAAATTTCACATTTGATACTGGGGTCATAACTCACCAGTCCACCCAACAAAATGTCAGCTCCGCTATGTTTATAAATCGAAAATTGACTGGATAGATAACCTGAACTGGCACTTTCGATAAAAGCAATGGTCAATTTTTTTTGTTCTAGGAGGTTGCAGCATTGCTTGAGTACTTGCACCACTTTAGCCTCCCGATGTCCATTATTTTGATTTGTTTAACAGCTTAGTCATAAACACGGTACACACCAACAAAACGATTACATGCTTTACTTTCACTTTTTACAGAAAGAATGGCTTTTTGAAAGTTGAACTGGTAGTGGCAGTTGTTTTCATTATCGGTAATGTTTTGCTTTTGATCGGGTGTGGTATAGGCCAAAAATGAAATGGTTTGGGTTTCTATGCGGTTATTGGGGCTACGATATGCAACACCTTCGATCTTAATTTTATCTTTAGACAGCTGATGCACTTGTAGGTGCACAGGTTGCTTGGCAATGACCCCATGTTCAAACTTTAAATAGTGTTGCGTCAAACTTTGATTTAATGATGTGTAGAAGTTCAGATCATCAATTCGGAAGTCCATCTGCTGTTGATAGCATGCTAAGGATTTACACTGCTGTAGGCGGTTCAACCATAGCTGATGGGTATCGACCAATAAACGCTGAGGCGCATCACTGATTAAAAAAGCAGTCATGGATTGCGTGTCTAATTTTTGTCGAATATCTTTAAATTGATCAGTACAGATCTTTTTAAGGCTAGATGAAGTAGGATCATCACAGTCAATGACTTGAGCATAACTAAAGCTGGTACAAAGACAACTTAGACACACTAAAATACTAAATTTTTTCATAAGTTTTATGTCGGTTTTCAACAGCATGATCGCTTATACTTTCACTATGTTGCGCTGCTTGTAACTATAGCGAAAGAGAAAGCGTGAATACAAGATTTCAATCATTTATTTCTTAAAGGAAACTGAGCATGGTTGCGCATATTCGAATTGGACAGGGACTTGATGTACATGCTTTTGAAGAGGGTGAATTTGTCACACTGGCAGGTATTCAAATTCCACATACACACGGCTTAAAAGCACATTCAGATGGTGATGTGGTTTTGCATGCTTTAACAGATGCATTATTGGGTGCGTTGGCTTTAGGGGATATTGGTCAGCATTTTCCTGATACCGATCCTCGCTTTAAAGGGGCAGACAGTCGTGTATTACTTAAACATGTCTATCAACTCATATTAGATCGTGGTTATCAGTTAAATAATGTAGACATTACTGTGGCATGTGAACGTCCGAAGTTGGCACCGCATAATTTAGCGATGCGCCAAAGCATTGCAGACGTTCTTGATGTTGAAATCACGCAGATTAGCATCAAAGCAACGACCACGGAAAAACTGGGTTTTACGGGTCGTCAGGAAGGTATTTTATCTACAGCTACGGTGCTGATTTCTCACGCAAAATGATCAGGATTGATCATAGCCAGCTTTAATTCTTGTGTTGCTTTACGACCTTGAAGTTGTAAGGCAACAGCATGTGCCAAACCTGTCCATGTGTCATTGGGTTCCCAAATTTGATGCATGGCCTCATGTGCCGTTGGCATATCGATATTCATATAATATTGACGATATAAATACATCAAACTACTGACTCGATAATTTTCTGGACAATGGACCCAAATGGTTTTTTCTTGCACCAAATGATCAATCATATCTAAGACCAATAAGCATTGATCATCAGATGGTGTATCCCATGAAATAGGCACTTGTATATAGTTCAAACCGAGCTCTAAACAGATTTGATCTTCATTCGCTAAATAGTTATTGCTATTACTGAGCGCAAGATTGATGACCGTGTTTACGCCATACTCTTTAATTTGCTGTAATTGCTCAGCAGTCGGTTGTCCAGAAGTAAACAAATGCTCGTGGATAAATTGAAAGTTAAGTGTTTGGCTTAAGTGTGTTTCAATAGCGTTCATAATTATTTCTTAATCTTAGAATGAAAAACGCCATCCGAAGATGGCGTTTTAAAAACTTAACGGTTCGGTAAAACGTCTTTGAGTGCTTCGTGCATCTCTAGTAATACCTTTTCTGTGGTATCCCAGTCAATACAACCATCGGTTACTGACTTGCCGTATTCAAGATCGCATAGGTTTTCAGGAATTTCCTGACGACCACCTTTAAGGTGACTTTCAACCATAATGCCGATAATAGATTTATTTCCATCAATAATTTGTTCGGTAATATTTTTCAGAACAAGCGGTTGAAGGAACGGGTCTTTGTTCGAGTTTGCATGACTAGTGTCAATCATGATTTTGGTGCTGACTTTCGCTTTAGCCAAAGCTGCTTCTGCTTCTGCAACAGAGCCTGCATCGTAGTTTGGTTTGCCATTACCACCACGAAGTACTACGTGTGCGTATGGGTTACCCGAAGTACGAATCACAGAGACTTGGCCTTGGTTGTTTAGACCCAAGAAGTGGTGACCATGTTTCACCGACTGCATTGCATTGGTTGCAACAGTTAAGCCACCGTCTGTACCATTTTTGAAACCTACGGGTGAAGAAAGACCAGAAGACATTTCACGGTGCGTTTGGCTTTCAGTGGTACGTGCACCAATCGCTGACCAAGAGATTAAGTCTTGGTAGTACTGTGGCGAGTTTGGATCGAGGGCTTCGGTCGCGCACGGTAAGCCTTTTTCATTTAACTCAACCAACAGTTTACGACCAATGCGTAAACCTTTTTCAATATTGAATGAGTCATTCATGTCTGGGTCATTGATCAGACCTTTCCAACCAACAGTCGTACGTGGCTTTTCAAAATAAACACGCATTACGACATAGATTGAGTCTTTAATTTTATCGCTTAAAACTTTTAAACGGTCTGCGTATTCGTGAGCAGCAACTGGGTCATGAATTGAACATGGGCCAATCACCACAAAAATGCGTTTGTCTTTACCATCTAAAATATTGCGAATCGTTTCACGACCGTGAAGTACAGTTTGATATGCAGACTCAGTGAGAGGCAATTCAGTTTTTAATTCCGCTGGGGTAACTAGCGGATGAATGCTTTGTAAATTCACGTCATCGATGTCGTTTTGGGTAATAGAGTTTGACTGTAGAGTATTCATTGCCGTCACTGGTTCGATCGTATTAAGTTGCTTTATAAGCTGAATATAACACGGTTTAGCTGATAAAAGGTTATAAAAAAGTCGAATGAATCTTTGAAAAAAAAGTGATGAATCTTAGGTTTATTTTAAATCAGAATGCCTACACTGAGGCATTCTTAACTGTTGAAATTTGAATGACTTGAACAGTTTCGGCTGGCTTCACTGGTTTGGCTTTGATCGGATTCAACATGAAGTTCACACCCAGCGCGAACAGGGTAATACCCAACACTTTACGGATGATTTTTTCAGGAAGACGTGAACTAATCAGTGTTCCAATAATAATTGCTGGAATAGACCCTACCAATAACCACATAAGGAGGTGGAAGTCGACGTTGCCTGAAGTCATGTGACCCATACCTGCAACGAAAGTAAGTAACACCGCATGCACAACGTCAGAACCAATAATACGAATCATTGGTAGATTTGGGAACATAATGACCAAAGCCATGATTCCGAAAGCACCTGCACCAACTGATGACAGTGTCACGAAGACCCCAAGAACCACACCCATCATCACAATGTACTTACGTTTATTGCTGGTTTGAAGCTGAACTTTTTCTAAGTCTTCGGTCATGTCTGGGAGCTCATCTTTACGTAATTTGTTGAAAAATTTTTCAATTTGATTACGGAAGACAATTGATAAACCTGTAATGGTCAACATGAAGCCTAAAACCATAGTGAGCACGGCTTTGTAGTGGGTAGATTGGCTCAAATAGTTGTCGAGTACCCAGTGCGTTGCAAAGGAAGCTGGAATACTGCCAATTGCAAGCCAAAGCACAATTGGCCACACAATATTTAGTTTTTTTGCATGTACAAATGAACCACAGAATTTTGAAATTGCGGCATAGAGCAAGTCTGTACCAATGGCAATGTGAGGTTCAATTCTGAAAAGGCTAATGAGGATCGGTGTCATTAATGAACCACCACCTACACCAGTAATTCCCACACAAAAACCGACTAAAACACCTGCGAGAATAAATTCGAGTGGACCAAACATTGTTATATGCCAAAATATCAAAAAACGTGCATATCTTATGACGTTTTCATATAAGTCGTTGTCTTGATTGTTGATTTACTTATTCTAAAAAGAGATATAGGAGTTATTGTTTGAGCTGTATCCGTGCTTTTATTTTTAAGCCTACAATTGTCAGCAACCACCATAGATTGAAACCTATGAGTGTTCGTAAAATATAAAGAGGGGCTAGCTGATGCTTTTTCCATTGCTCAAAATCCGCTGCGGTCGAGCTATCTGTCATATCTAAGTGTTGCTGACGTGGATCAGCTAATGTGATCTGATGAATAAATGCCTCCTTTTTTGCATTTTTTAGGTTCCAAAAAATATGCTCAAAATAGTAAACCTCGACCTGCTTTGCCGTAAATTGGTGACGATGTGATGACTGGTCACATAGTGTTTGAACAGGTTCTCCCATCAATGCGCAGTTTGCGATCCATAAATGATGCTGTTGTTTAAATTTCAACGTGCTGATTCGTCCTTTACTGATTTCAACGGTGATTTCATCAAAGGTTTTACTCTGAATCTGAGTGGGGATCCAGCTGCTTGGGAAACAAATAAATACAAGCAAATTGAAAATGAGGGAAATAAAAAGTGTCCAGCCAAAATGATGCTTCGACCAACTGCAGAGCTGTTGAAAGGGTATGATGATTTCTTGTTGTGACCAATCTAAAGCTGAACGCAATGTTTGCCCCGTGAAAATATCTATAAAAGTGCTTATTATTTAGCGTGTTATAACTAAAAATCACGGTGCTTCAACTTAAATGATTTTGATTAGTCTCTAAAATTCTGTTGCAATTGTTCTGGCTCATATATTTACATACCTTTTTATTTGGCTCATGATCGAAATAAAAAAGTGTGTGAGTTGTAGAGTAAATACTTACTTAGATTGAGCTGTTTTTTTGGGTTTTAAGTCATTGATGCTTAAAATCAGTATAAAAAGTATCGGGGTTGCAAATACAAATAAACTGACACTCCCCACACCGCGACCCGTGAATTGAATCAATAAAATTAATGTCGCGGCCAGTACACCAAAAGCCAGATATCGGCAGATTTGATAATGTTCTGCACACTTGGCCCAACGTGACTTTTGAGTTTTAGGGCGCTGCTTATCGCTCACCAGAAATAATACATAGCACGCGAAAGTGATGAGAAGTCCTGCAATCAGGTAGATCATGAATTGGACTCCTGAACCGCAGTATTGGCATATTTTTTCTGAATTTTTTGTACAGCTTTTTGTTGAATGGGCTGGATTTTTTGATGTAAGAAAATAGTCAATATCGCAAGGATGAAGATCATAAGATCAACTCGCAAGAATAACCAATATTCATTCAAGTTATGCACATATTGGTGGCTGATTAAATAGTAAAGATTGAAAATAGGCAAAGATACAGCCAGTAAAATGAAGACTTTCAGTTGAGTTTTCCAAAGGTGTTGCTGTGGAGTGAGCAATGCAATGACTAAGCTGAGTAACCAAGTGCCGAAAAATGCGTAGATTTCGTAGTTGGGTTGACCTGCTTCTAACTGAAGTAAACGATTTGCACAAAGATAACTGAGCATTGCAATCGGCAAGCCAATGATGGCAGCCGTATTTAAGCGGTTAACCGCATAATGTCCAAAGTGGAAACTTTGTTTCTTATTTTGTAACTGACGTTTTAAGCTCCAGAGTAAAAGTCCAGACGCAATCATGGCACAGCCTAAAAGCCCTGAGAAGAATAACGCAAAGCGTAATAAGGGCTGCGCAAAGTGTGCCATGTGTAAACCATAGACTCCATTATTGAGCGTGGCAATTGCGCTATTGTTCCGAGTGTCACCGAGCAGGGCACCAGATTCGCCGTTAAAGCTGAGTTGGGCTTGGTTTCGCATGATGCTTCGGTCAGTTGACTCAACCAAGTTCACCTGAGCGATATTGGCGTTGGGATGTTTGACCGTAATATTGTCAATCTCTGTTTTCCCCCAACGCTGCTCAGATTGTTGTATGAAGTACTCAATCGGTCGCATCGTAGCAGGTGTCGGTTTAGCCTCAGAGCTGATGCTAATATTTCTAATTTCATCAAAATATTGGAACGGTTGCTCTGGATAAAGTTTCTTCATGCCATTGGGAAGAATGAGATAAAAGAAAATGGCTAAACCAGTGAATGTAATGGTCAGGAAAAAAGGCAAAGCAATAACAGAGGTGACATTGTGAAAGTCTAGATACGAGCGTTGACCCTTGAAGGCTCTTAGGGTAAAAAATTCGGTGAATATCTTTTTGTGTGTGATGATGCCTGAAATGAGGATGATCAACATTAAGAAGGCCGCAATAGTGACCAAAAGCCTACCGATAAAATAGGGCACACCATACAGCTGATAGTGAAAGCCATAGAAAAACTCACCGCCTTGAGTTGCAGATAAGGTGACTTCTTCACCCGTGTTCGCATCCAAAGTCTTATTTTCGTAGCCACCATCGGCCTTTTGCCAGTAGATTTTATTAACAGGTGAACTCGGACTAGCTACGCCGATATACCAACTTTGCGCATCTGCAGCATTTTTTTGTAAGTATTGATATGCCGAATTCATCGCAGTGTCTTGTTTGACCTGCATGGTGGCAAATTGAGGTTGCATCCATAAATTTATTTCATGACGGTAATAGGTCGCAGCACCTGTTAAAAAAATGGCAAATAATAACCATCCCAGTGTTAGTCCAAGCCAAGAGTGTAGCCATGCCATTGATTGGCGAACAGATTTTTGCATGGTTTAACCTACGAACTTCAGCAATACAAAAAAGCAAAGGGAAAGCGAAATGGTTGAAGCGCTTAACTTTTTCAGGGATTGAGCACAAAAGCTTACAATGACAAAAGTGGTAAAGAAAATAAGAGATAGAAAAGCCGCCAAATAAATGGATTCTGCTTTAGCGAAGTGAAGGTGAAAACTAAGGGTAAGCAGTTCTGATAACATGGATGTACATAAATAGCCTAAGCCAAATGCGATCAAAAACCGAAACATAACGGTTATAGGGTAATTAAGCTGACTTAGGGGCATAAAGATCACATGAATGAAGTCATAAAGGGGCTTAACGTTGTACTCATTAAGCATCGAACCTAAATTTAATATTTAAGCAAAGCTATCTCTATCACGAGTTAAGCAGTCTACATACTAAAATAGTGAGATTGAGCAGTGTAACTTGAGGAACAAAGCATAGATAGAATTAACGATAATGATTCTCAGTAATTCTATGTTCTAATAGGTATCCTGTGCAATATTTAAATGATCGAAAATTTAAATTAACTCGCCTTTTTTCGTACTTTTTATATGAGTCAAATAGGTCACTCATTTTATATCTGCAGCATAAATAGAAAGACTCGACCAATACCCATCCCAAAAGACGCTATGTTATGATGCATGGGTTGAAAAATAAGGAATAATGCTTTGCAAAATCGGAAACTTAAAATTGGAATCGTAGTGGGTGAAGTATCGGGTGATACTTTAGGTGCTAAACTTATTCGCAGTTTTCGTGAGCAAGGAATTGATGCAGAATTTGAGGGTATTGGTGGCCCGCAAATGATTGCAGAGGGTTTCAAGAGCTTTTATCCGATGGATATCTTGTCGGTCATGGGGCTGGTTGAGGTTCTTAAAGACATTAAAAAGCTTTTTGCTGTACGTGATGGGCTGGTAGAGAAATGGACAGCCCATCCTGTCGATGTGTTTATTGGGATTGATGCGCCAGACTTTAATCTGCGCCTTTCAAAAAGTTTAAAACAAAAACAACTGCCCATAAAAACCGTGCAGTATGTTAGTCCTTCCGTTTGGGCATGGCGTCAGGGACGGGTTCATGGCATCAAAGCCTCAATTGATTTGGTATTGTGTTTATTTCCGTTTGAAAAAGCATTTTATAAAAAATGGGATGTTCCTGCTGCGTTTGTAGGACACCCCTTGGCGAGCCAATTGCCTTTGGAAAACCCAACTTTACAAGCCAAAGAAGAACTGGGTTTAGATCTGACCCAAAGGCATATTGCCTTATTGCCGGGAAGTCGACGTGGTGAAATTGAAAAGCTCGGTCCACTGGTTTTAGATGCTGCAAAATTGCTCTACGCCAAATATCCAAACTATCGCTTTGTGATACCAGCAATCAATGATGCACGTAAGCAACAAATCGAAGCTTTGCTTACTCAGTATCCAAAAGCATTGGTCGATCAAATAGACTTGCTTGAAAACTCAGGCACCGAGTCGAAGATTGGGCGTCAAGTTATGAACGCCGCTAATATTGTAGCTTTGGCTTCAGGTACAGCAACTTTGGAAGCTATGCTGTTACACCGACCAATGGTGACCTTCTATAAGTTGAATTGGCTCACCTATCATGTGGTGAAATTCTTGATCAAGATTCAATATTATTCATTGCCGAATATTATTGCGGGCAAGAAAGTGATACAAGAATTAATTCAAAAAGATGCAACACCTGAGAAATTGGCGGCTGAAATTGAAAAATTAATGAATATAGAAACAGCACAGATTCAGGCTATGCAGCACATTACCATGCATAAACAATTACTTGCAGGTAATAGTGAAAATCCTGTTGAGGCGATTTTAAATATTTTAGATTAATTCTCTTTAAGACATCGTGATAGGTGCAGTGAGAAACAACCCAAACGTATTTGGGTTGTTTCTTTTTATTTTAAGGTTTTAATCCAACGGCTTTAGCACGAGCAGCGTGTAACTTTTTATAACTGTCGATTAAACGTAAGTGACGGTCCAAACCTTCAAGTTTCATACTGGTTTCTGTTAAACCATAGAAACGAATACGACCTTCAACTGTGCCTATTACCGCATCCATACGTTCATCACCGAACATACGGCGGAAGTTTGCTTCATACTCTTCCAGTTCCATGTCGTCATCTAACATCACTTCGAGCACGACATTCATGCATTGGTAGAACAGACCACGTTCAACGGTATTGGTGTTGTATTGTAAGAATGCTTCAACCAAGTCTTTCGCTTCCTCAAACTGCTCTAATGCAAGATAGATCAATAGTTTAAGTTCAAGCAGAGTCAATTGACCCCATTCGGTATTGTCATCAAACTCAATTCCGATCAAAGTCTTGATTTCAGTATAGTCATCTAGCTCACATTCTTCCAAACGTTCAACCAGCGCTTCGAGTTGTTCGTTGTCTAAACGGTGTAAGTTGAGGATGTCTTCACGGTAAAGCAGTGCTTTGTTGGTGTTATCCCAAACCAAGTCTTCAACCAAGTAAATTTCTGAGTAACCCGGTACCAAGATACGGCACGCCGTTGCACCTAAATGTTGGTAAATGGCCATATAGACTTCTTTGCCCATATTTTCCAAAATACCGAACAGTGCATCAGCCTCATCTGCATTTGAGTTTTGGCCTTGATTGGTAAAGTCCCACTCGACAAAGTCATAGTTTGATTTGGCACTAAAGAAACGCCATGACACCACACCACTTGAGTCAATGAAGTGCTCAACAAAGTTATTGGGTTCAGTGACCGCATTTGAGCTAAATGTTGGGCAAGGTAAGTCGTTCAGACCTTCAAAGCTACGACCTTGCAGTAGCTCAGTTAAGCTACGCTCAAGCGCAACTTCAAAGCTTGGGTGTGCACCGAAAGAGGCGAATACACCGCCTGTACGAGGGTTCATTAAAGTCACACACATCACAGGGTATTGACCGCCTAGAGAGGCATCTTTCACCAGTACAGGGAAACCTTGCTCTTCTAAACCTTGGATGCCCGCTAAAATACTTGGGTATTTCGCTAAAACTTCTTGTGGTACATCTGGTAGGGTCAGTTCACCTTCTAAAATTTCACGTTTTACCGCACGCTCAAAAATTTCAGACAAACACTGTACTTGTGCTTCAGCTAAGGTGTTTCCTGCACTCATCCCGTTACTAAGGTATAAGTTTTCAATTAAGTTCGATGGGAAGTAAACCACTTCAGCATCAGACTGGCGAACAAAAGGTAAGGCGCAAATACCGCGCTCAGTTTTCCCTGAGTTGGTGTCGTATAAATGCGTACCTAACAGTTCTTCTTCAGGGTCATAAATTTCAAGTGTATATTCATCCAGAACGCCTTCAGGCATTTCACCATTTGGACCTGGTATGAACCATTTTTCATCTGGATAATGCACAAACTCAGCATTGGCAATGTCTTCACCCCAGAACTGGTCGTTATAGAAGAAGTTACAGTTTAGACGTTCAATGAACTCACCCAGCGCAGAAGCTAATGCACTTTCTTTGCTTGAGCCTTTACCGTTGGTAAAACACATGGGAGATTGAGCATCACGAATATGTAAAGACCACACATTTGGCACAATATTACGCCAAGAAGCGATTTCAATTTTCATGCCTAGACCAGCCAAAATACCTGACATATTGGCAATGGTTTCTTCTAAAGGTAGGTCTTTACCCGCAATGATGGTGCTGCTTTCAGAAGCGAGGCTTGGAATAAGCAGGGCTTGAGCGTCAGCATCAATGCTTTCTACTTCTTCAATAATAAACTCAGGACCTGTTTGAATCACTTTCTTAACTGTACAACGGTCGATAGAGCGCAAAATACCTTGGCGATCTTTTTCTGAAATGTCCGCTGGGAGCTCAACTTGAATTTTGAAGATTTGTTTATAGCGGTTTTCAGGGTCAACAATGTTGTTTTGTGACAAACGAATGTTGTCGGTTGGAATGTCACGTGCCAAACAATACACTTTGACAAAATAAGCTGCGCAAAGCGCAGAAGATGCTAAAAAATAGTCAAATGGACCGGGTGCAGAGCCATCACCTTTGTAGCGAATCGGTTGATCGGCAATGACTGTAAAATCATCGAACTTCGCTTCTTGGCGAAGATTATCGAGATAATTAACCTTGATTTCCATGCTGGCACCTAAATTTTCTTATATGTCAGCATGGACATATAAGAGATAAAATATTGAAAAATAAGCCGAATCACGGATGAAAACTGGACTTAAAAAAGTGTAGCTAGAGCGAAAAAGAACAAACAAGCAGTGGTTTGAAGCCATCTCTAGCAAGGATGCGGGATATTATAGTGTGATTTTCACAAGATGCTAATCTTTGTCTGCAAGTTCAAGGTATTTATCTCGACGGACAAAGACATAAGTAGAATGAATATTTCTATTAAACCATTATGGACGAGCATTTTAAGTTGGGTGTGGATGATTTCTATATTGGCTTGGGCTCATTTGATACTGTCGTTTAAAGCTTTGGCTAAAAGCCGTTTCTGAGTTGTATCCGACCCGATGTGCAATTTGCTGAATGGTTCCTTGTCCATTACGCAGGTATTGGGCGGCTAAACGCAGACGGTGTTGTTGCAAATAAGCCAAAGGACTAGTGCCTAAAATTTGGCTAAACAATGTGGCAAATTTAGACCGTGACATACAACACTGTTCTGCAAGGGACTCAACTGTCCAAGGCTGTGCAGGTTCCGCATGAATTTTTGCAAGGGCATTGGATAGTTCAGGATGAGATAAAGCACTCAGCCAATTGTTCGAGTCTTGCAGCGCATCAATATAATCACGCACACATTCAATTAATAAAATACTCACCAAATGATCCAAAATTTTGTCACGACCCGGGCGTATGCATTGGACTTCTAGAGCGAGAAACTGCAGTCCAATTTGCAACCATTCAGGAACCGTGCTGAGATCTTTGTGTTGAAGGTGAATAAACGCGGGTAAGGCCTGTACCAACGGACGCGCCATAATGGGGTCCATATGTGCATGTAAGGCCAAGATCACGGTTTTTTGTTGTGTCGCATCACTACCCAAAGAGACTTCTTTGTGTTGGTTTTGGGCAAATAAGTCAGAAATATCGAATACTTCCAATAGTTGGTCGGTGGTTGAGGAGCGACATTCATGACTTGGCCCCGAAGGGAGTAAGATCAAGTCTCCGACTTCAGCAACAATAATTTGTTTAGAATCTAAACAAATGGTGAATTGTCCTTGAAGTACCGCATAGGCCATCATGGTGGATTGCTCGGTGTAGCGAAAAGCCCACTCACCGTGCGGTTTAAGGTAGAGGTACTCAGATTGGTTGAGGTGTATATCTTCAAAAATTTTACTTAAAGCATCCATACTTTACGATTTCTAATCTTTATTTCTTAGGCTTAATATTTGATTTAGGGTCAATTTAAGTCATTTCAGGCCAAGGACGATTACGCTGTTTTCTTGGACGTTAGCAACTGTTCTTTATGTCCCATTTCTAGAAATATAAAGGCATAACAAGAAAATTGGAAGAATGGTAATGAATGCATCAGTGAAAATGACGAATTCTAGCGTGGTCGTCGAAAATGCAGCAGGGATCGATAAAAAGCGTTTTGGCTGGTTATTGAGTCCTGGGCTTCCTGTGATTGGCATGGGCATTTTAGCGGGCTATCATTTTGGCCCGAAACCCACTAAGAAAATCTTCGCTTTGGGTGGACCGTTGCTATTGCATGTCATTATTCCTGCGGTAGACGGTTTGGTCGGTGCAGATGAAAACAATCCTTCAGATGATGAAATTAAGGTCTTGGTGAATGACCCGTACTATGACCGTATTGTGAAATTGTTCATTCCGCTACAAATGGCAGCCAATTTGTTTGCAGGTTATGTGGTGACTCGCCAAAATGTATCGATGCTCGACCAAATATTATTGGGCATTTCCATGGGGGCAATTAATGGAGTAGCGGTAAATACAGCACATGAGCTGTGCCATCGTCCTAAAAAATCAGATCATTATTGGTCGCATATGACCTTAGCGCCGTTGGTCTACAACCATTTCCGCATTGAGCACCCTTATGGGCATCATAAACGTGCTGCGACGCCAGAAGACCCTGCTTCATCGAAAATGGGCGAGACTTTTTATGAGTTTTGGCCGCGTACCGTTTTCGGTGGGTTGAAGTCGGCTGTTGAAATTGAACATAAACGCCTAAAACGAAAAGGACTGTCTTTCTTCTTTAAAGAAAATGAACTATTTCATGGATGGGCGATGAGTGCTGGTTTTCATGCAACCATGTTGAAATTGTTTGGTAAAAAAGTGACGCCGTATCTGGTGACACAAGCATTTTATGGCGTGAGTCTGTTTGAAATTATTAATTATATTGAACACTATGGTTTAAAGCGTAGCCAAAAAGAAGATGGCAGCTATGCGCGAACCATGCCAGAACACAGCTGGAATAATAACAACATTGTGACTAACTTATTCTTATACCAGTTACAACGCCATTCAGATCATCATGCTTATCCAACCCGCCCATTTCAGGCCTTAAGACATTTTGATGAAGCCCCAGAGCTACCGAGTGGTTATGCCACCATGTTGATTCCAGCGTTAATTCCAAAGCTATGGTTTAAAATGATGGATCAACGAGTGTTTGATCACTACGAAGGGGATTTGACCAAAGCCAATATCTTGCCAAAGCGCCGTGCTCAAATCTTCAAGAAATTTGGATTAAGTGCGGACTAAACTGCAATATTTCTGCGATAACAAGCTGAATACATAGTTGATATCGAACTTACAGTCATTGATTCGTTGAGTGCCTGTAAGTTCGATGCTCATGAAATGCGTACCGCTAAACTTTCTTGTTTAATAGGCATATAATGCTGGGTATGTAGTGAATATATTGAACAGAAATGACACCAGCAACCAAACTTTTAAAAGCCAATAAAATCGATTTTTCTATTCATGAATATGAACATGATGCCAATGCAAAAAGCTTTGGGCTTGAAGCCGCAGAAAAATTAAATCTACGTGTCGAAGAGGTGTTTAAAACACTGTTGGTGACCGATGAAAAAAACTATTTTGTTGCGATTCTTCCTGTACACCATCAGTTAAACTTGAAAAAAGTTGCACAGGCAGTGGGCGCAAAAAAACTAAAAATGTCCGACCCTAAAGATGCAGAACGACTGACAGGTTATTTGGTCGGTGGGATTAGTCCTGTTGGACAGAAAAAAAGGTTAAAAACCGTGATCGATCAAAGCGCACAACAGTTGGAGAAACTATATGTCAGTGGGGGGAAGCGCGGCTTAGATATCGGTTTAAAACCTCAGGATTTAGCAAAAGTGCTTTCAGCCACTTTTGCTGATGTACTGGATGAATAAAGAGCAGTGACGTTTTCGATGCTTTATCTATTATATTAATTTAGTCTTGAATTCTTTTTAGTATTAATTTGAGCACAAATGAAAGCCCATTCAGTCACCTGAATGGGCTTTTCCTTATGAAATATAGGGAAATTTTATAGTTCGAATCAATTATAAATTCATAAACTATCATTTAAAGCTATGGTGTAATTTCGTATAGGCTTTATTAGAAAAACTGATTAAATTTTTAAAAGTATTAAAAAACAATAATATATGTTGGTGTAGTGCGTGTATTTCCAAAAGCAAACAAAATTGCAAAGATAAATGATAATAATTACCATTAACATGCTTTTTGCAGCGTTGGCCAACGTGAACACCTTTAAGAAACATAATTACATGAAATGAGCTTGGAATAAGCTTTAAAAAGAGGAAATGGTCAGATGAAAGAGCTAGCCAATCGCTTGGCGATGCAGCATCTTGTCAATGCATACTCACAAGAAACAGGCAATGCGAGCTTGTTTGAGAAGTATCAACAAAATTCAACTCAACTCGCGTTTAGCCAAGGTTTGACGCTGTTATCTTTGCCGCTTAGTTTAATCCAAGCACAGCTTTTTGTTCCGTTAAGCTATGTCAGTCGTGTTGGGCGACATCGTATTGCGGCTTTACCGCAAATTTTTCAAAAAGGCCAAAAGCTTAACTTTAGCGCAGCAGCCATGGTCAGTTTGCTACTAGAAGAGTTAGTGCAACAATCTGAAGGCCATGTCGATGCAGCATCGTTGGTTGAACGTTGGATTCAAAGTCGTGATGCATTACAACAGTTTTTAAATATTCGGGCAGAAGATTTTGATGCGCTCGTACAGGTTGAGCAAGGTTTCATAGAGTCTGAACAGGCTTTGATTTTAGGTCATAGCATGCATCCTGCACCGAAAAGCCGAACAGGTTTTGTCCATGAGGACTGGCAAAAATATTCACCAGAAGCTTGTGGTCAGACCCAGCTGCATTATTGGCTGGTGGCACCGGAATATATTGCAGAAGGAACTGCGCTTGAGCAGGCTTTTTCAATACAACTTAAACAAGAAATCAAATGGCATTTGTCTGAATCGGAACTTGAGACTTTAGCTGCATATGCACATTACAAGCTTTTACCACTGCATCCATGGCAAGCCCGCTATTTACAAAGTAAAGCATGGTTTAAAAGTTTAAAGGCTAAACTGAAAATCATCGATTTGGGCGAAAAAGCATGGATATTTTCACCAACCACTTCTGTACGTACTTTGGCGAGTTTTAACGCGCCGTGGATGCTGAAACCTTCGCTTTCAGTGATGATTACCAACTCTATTCGCGTCAATTTAGCAAAAGAATGTCACCGCGGTGAAATGACGCATCGGCTTTGGCACAGTGAATTGGGTCGAGATATTTTAAAACAATGTCCAAGCCTAAAAGCGGTCAATGATTCGGCGTGGATTGCTATTCAGTTAGATGGTGAAATCATCGATGAAACGATTTGTATTGTACGTGATCAGCCGTTTACTTCCAAACAGCAAGTCACGTGTATTGCTTCATTGTGTCAGGATCATCCCGTAGAAGAACGTAATCGTTTTAATGCATTATTTGATCAGATTGCATCTCAACAAAATTTAGTTGATAAAGCGAAAATTGCACAAGATTGGTTTAAAAGCTTTTTAAACATCAGTCTGAGCCCGCTAATGTATGTTTATCATCGTTATGGTATGGCCTTTGAGTCGCATCAGCAAAATGTCTTGGTTGAGTTGAAAGATGGCTGGCCACAGTGGCTATGGCTACGGGACAATCAAGGCTTTTACTATATAGAAGAACTTGCAGGTGAAATTTTACAACAATTTCCAGAACTGCATGATAAAGCCCATGCAGTAGGCTCAAAGACTTTTGTCGACGAGCGTTTTAGTTATTATTTCTTTGGCAATACCTTGTTTGGAATCATCAATGCCATCGGCGCAACTGGGTTTGTAAGTGAGCAAGATTTACTGTCTGTTTTACAGCAACACCTTTTTGACCTGTTGAAACAGTATCCAGACAGCAGTTTGATTCAAAGTCTGTTGTATCAACCAACGCTGCCTTATAAGGGTAACTTACTGACCCGTTTATATGAACTGGATGAATTGATTGCACCCGTTGAAAATCAGTCTGTTTATGTTCAGTTAGCCAATCCGCTCTATATCAAACAAGAGGATGCTCTCTATGCTTGATTTTATTGTGATTGGCCTTGGGCCATTTAACTTAAGCCTAGCCAGTTTGTTACATGAAAAGACTGATTTGCACTATCTATTTTTTGAAAAAAAAGCGCAGTTCGATTGGCATGCAGGTATGCAACTTCCCAATACAGTCTTGCAAGTTCCATTCATGGCAGATTTGGTGTCGATGGTCGATCCGACCAGTCCGTTGAGTTTTTTGAATTACCTAAAATCGCAGCAGCGCTTATATAAGTTCTACTTCCTTGAGCAGCCCCATATTCCGCGCCGTGAATATAACCATTATTGCCAATGGGTGGCAGATCAACTGGGTCATATACAGTACCAGTCAACGGTGAAGGCTATTTATGCCAAAAGCGAAGGTTTTGAGGTGGTGGTTGAGCAAGGCGGCCGTTTTATTCGTTACTTGTGTCGAAACTTAGTGATTGGTTCGGGCAACCAGCCTTATTTGCCTGAATGTCTGCGTAAGTTACAACAACAAGCCCGTGAAAAATGTATCCATTCAGCAGATTACTTAACCCATAAGAAAGACAAGCTCAAAGGCAATGTCGTGGTTTTAGGCTCAGGTCAGTCTTCTGCTGAAGTCTTTTTAGATTTGTTTGATCAGCAGTATCAACATGACTGTGTGCCAACGGCTAACTTTAAGTTGCATTGGCTGACGCGTTCCAATGGTTTTTTCCCGATGGAATATGCACCATTGGGCTTGGAACATTTTAGTCCGAACTATACCCAACATTTTTATAGACTCTCAGAAACACAAAAAGCAGCGCAGTTAAAAGACCAAAGCTTGCTGTACAAAGGCATTAGTGCCAAAACCATACGTGAGATTTACCAAAAACTTTACCACCGTAGTATTGCCTCTGCTGCACAAGCAACACATTTGCATGCACAAATCCAGTTGCTTGATGCTGAGTTACTGGAAAGCCAGCAGATTCGCTTGAGCCTTGAACATACCGTAACCAAGCAACGTTTTTATATGGATGTTGATTTTGTGGTGGCATCTACAGGTTATTACAGCCCTGAGTTTTCATTTTTTAAATACTTAAAACCCTTGATTACAACAGATCAAGAGGGGCGGTGGAAGGTGAGCCAAGACTATCGTTTGCAGCATACAGCAATGGGTGAAATTTATGTGCAAAACCAAGAAATGCACAGTCATGGTGTAGGCACACCAGATTTAGGCCTAGGCGCATTTCGTGCTGCAACCATTGCCAATCAACTATTGGGTTATCAGCTTTATGAGCTGGACAGCAATGAACAGACGTTTCAGCATTTCAGTGCTGAGCAGAACCCTGAAATGTATGTGCAGCATGACACATCCACTACACGAACAGCTGCTTTAGCATCATTTAGTTCAAAATCAAAAAATATTGAGCAGCGCAAAATACAAACAGGGTCACATCCCTCTATGCAGCCTTATACATTCGAGAAAATCATATGAGCTTTGCACAACTTCAAGTGAATCAGAAACAGTGGCGCTTGGCAGGACTGCGCTTAATTGAAATGGCGATTGCTGAATTTTTATATGAAGAAATTATTCAAGTGACCCATTTAAAGGACAATCGTTACCAGCTGACGTTGGATGATCAAACCTATACTTTTAAAGCACAAAACTATTTATTGGGGCATTGGCAGATTGAGGAGGGTTCAGTACGTGAGTTGGGCGCGGTTGAAGACCTGCCTGCATGGAACTTACATACTTTTATTCGTGCGTTTTCAAATCAAACCGAAGTTAAGCCCTTTACCAAGGCATATTTGATCAAAGAAATGAATAATACGTGGTTAGCCGAAGCGCATTTATTTGATGAAAGTCGTTTAAGCAGTGAAGCAGCATTGACCGCATCGCATCATGAAATTGAAGGTATGCTCCGTGGTCATCCGTGGTTGATTATGAGCAAAGGCCGTATGGGTTTTGGTTATGACGACTACTTAAGTGCCGCTCCTGAACTTTCGCCAACGGTCAAAGTGCTGTGGCTCGCGGTGCATCGTGATTTGGCAGAGTTCCGTTCCACCGAGGAGTGGCAAGCAGGGAGACTTTATCAATATGAGTTGGATGCAGAAGAGTTAGAGAGCTTTGAACAACAGTTACATGAGAGAGGCTGCTCTTGTCGTGATTATTTCCTCATTCCAGTACATGCATGGCAGTGGCATCAATGGTTAGTGCCAACCTATGCCAATGAAATCGTGGATCATCGCATTATTGAACTAGGCGTTGGGCAAGATGACTATGTACCTATGCAGTCGATTCGCACGCTTTGCAATATCAGTCAGCCTGAGCGTCATTATGTCAAATTGCCTGTCAGTATCTTCAATACGGCGGTATATCGTGGCTTACCGTCTAAACGAAACTTAGCAGCCCCAGCTGTCACAGCTTGGCTAAAGCAGATTCAATCTCAAGATCCAGACTTGAAACAGTCAGGCGTTGCATTCTTAGGTGAAGTGGCAACTTTGACTATTCATCAGCCATGTTTTGATCAGATTGAAGGTGCGCCGTATCAGTTTAAAGAACTGTTTGGATGTTTGTGGCGTGAAAGTGTAGATCCAGTGATTGGAACAGGCGAACAGGCACTTTCTCAAGCGGCTTTATTACATCGAGACATCAACGGACAGTCGATATTAGCCGTGTTGATTCAGGCGTCCGGTTTGAGTCCATTACATTGGTTAAAACGCTTTGCTGAGGTATCGGTCACTCCACTCTTAATCTGTTTGTACAAATATGGCTTGGCTTTTTCTCCACATGGGGAAAATACCATGCTCATTCATGCCAATGGCGTACCGCAGAAAATGGTGCTGAAAGACTTTATTGATGATATCAATTTGGTTGATGAAGACTTTCCAGAATTGGCAAGTTTACCTATCGAAGGGCAAATTTTACTGCGTCATCCTGCGCATGAACTCAGCCATTTTATTTTCACTGGACTGCTTATGGTGCATTACCGCTATATCTGTAATGTATTTCTACAAGACTACCCTGAGTATAGCGAAGTTGAATTTTGGCAGACCATTTCATCGGTCATTGATGCTTTCCATCAGGCGCATCCGGAGTTGGCAGAACGTATTGAAAAATTTGCCATATTTAGAGCCGAATTTGAAAAAATTTGTTTAAACCGAGTGCGTCTATTTACCACAAGTTATAACGACGAAGCAGAACGTCCTGTCCCAGTATTTTTAGATCCAATTGCCAATCCTGTCAGTCCTGAAACCTTAAAACGATGGTCAGCGCAGGTATCTAAATCAACTGACGATACAATCACAAAGCGTATCGCATCATAAAAAACCAAAAAATTAGCAGGCTTCCATATGAAAAAATTTTCACAGCAACTTCCCGATTTTTACGAATACTATGAGAATGAGACGCAATTTTACTTGCGCCAAGTACAGTATCCGCAGGACTTAGCACTGTTACATAAATGGATGCATGAGCCTCATGTTATTCCACAGTGGCAGCTGAATAAGTCTGAAATTGATCTCGCGGTGTATTTTGAAAAAATGCTGGCCGATGACCATCATCGTTTGTTGATCGTTGGGGTGAATGGTCAGGATGTGGGTTATACCGAAATCTATGAAGGTAAGCGTGACCGTCTAGGACGCTATTACGATGGTGATGATTTAGACCTTGGGTGGCACTTACTGTTTGGTGAAAAGTCTGCTTTTGGCAAAGGCTATTTGCGTCCAGTAATGCGGCTATTAGGTTTCTATATTTTTGAAAATGCACCCTCCGACAAAATTGTCGGGGAGCCTGACCACACAGTTAAACCCTATGCAGCAGTGGTCGAAGAAATGTGCTATGAGGCACAGCGCTTGATCCCGATGCCTGAAAAAACGGCGATGTTGTATTACTGCTTTAAACAAAAATTCTATGAAAAGTTTGGAGGATATTTAATAGATTCAAATGCACTTATGCAAAACCATAACCCACTCAATAGGACTGAGGAACTTACATGAGCTATAGCTCAGAACATATACAAATCATGGACATGCGTTTTTCGGCGCATGTCACTGTCGCCGAATTTGAACAATGGCTTAGCCAAGTCGAACGTTTTTTCTTAAAAAAACAGAACTTTGTTTTGGTCATGCAAACCGATATCGGTACAGAATTTCCTGAAGAATATCGCCAACTGCAAGCGGTTTGGTACAAAAAATACAAACAACTTTTTTTTCAATACTGCTTGGGGCTGGTTCGAATTGCACAAGACCCAACCGATCAACAACGACTGAATACACCTTCGCTGCATGCTGCATGGCGGGTGCCTTACTACGTCACACTTGATCATTCTGATGCACTGCAATGGGCAGTGCAGAGGTGGATATGCAAAACCTAAATACACAAAGAGCAACACGCCAAATCTCAGCTTTGAGCTTAGCCGTTGTCATTGTTTTATATCTGGCACATGCCTTGCCTTTGTATTTTTACAATGTGGCATTGCCCGCTATTTTGCGACATCAGGGAGTAGATTTACGTTGGATTGGAATGCTGTCGCTGCTTTATATTCCATGGGCGTTTAAGTTTTTATGGGCACCACTCATTGACCGACTCTATATCAAAAAGTTAGGTAAAAGAAAAACATGGTTGCTCTTTACACAAGTAGCACTGGTACTTGGGGTATTGGCCTTGGCATTTACCCAGTTCTCTTATGGCCTCGCGGTGTTTGTTGTGATTGGCTTGTGGATTTCAAGCTTTGCGGCGACCCAAGACATTGCCATAGATGGTTATACCGTAGAAACCTTTTCAGCGTCTGAATATCGTCTAGGCAGTATGGCTCAGAGTATAGGGGTCGCTTTGGGGAGTATGTTGGGTGGTGCAGCGACATTATGGCTATATCAATATTACGGTTGGGAAAGCGCATTGGTGTGTTTAGCACTCATGACCGCTTTAACGATGTTTGCTGTTTTTTATATTCAAGAAAATGCAAACGAACAGACGAATATCGCTAAACAAGCCCCAAGCTTAATCCGTGCTTTTAAACGACCAGAGATTCTATCTGCCTTGGCACTGATCCTGTGTTATCGCGTGGTTGAAGCACCTGCAATGGCGATGCTCAATCCAATGCTGATTGACCAGAAATGGACGCTTGCCCAAATTGGGGTGCTGATGTCTGTGATTGGAGCAGGTGTTGGTTTGTTGGCGGCTGTGAGTGCCGCATTTTTATTGAAAAAAATTCAGGCTACACAGTTGCTCATTTGGGCGGGGTGGTGCCGAACAGCATTGTATGGGGCGATTGGCGCAGCCATTATTTTGGGTTGGTTAAACCAGTGGCATCTGCTCTTGGGGGGATTTGTCATTGTCATGCTTGCGATTCGTTATGTCGCGATGACTTCGTTATATGCCTATTTCATGCAAAGCAGTTCCAAAGAACAGGCAGGCACTGATTTCACCATTTTAGTGTGCTTTGAGCTACTGGTTTATTTCATCGGGGGAGCCGCATCGGGCTTTTTAGCCAAAGCACTTGGCTATGGCAATTTTTATGTGGTGTTGGCGGTTGCGTCTGTAGTCAGTGTACTACTGAGCCAATACATCATTACACGTCATCAAAAAACTCAACAAAAACTGTTGAATCAAGAAGTTTAATAAAAGGAAAAAGAAATGAACCGTTTTATGTTACCTATGCAGTTGACTTGTTTAACACTGGCTGTATGTACACAGTTATATGCTCAAGATAACGTTCTAACAAATTCAGCAAGTCAGACAAGCGGTGTTGAAGCCCAACAAAAAGAAACCACACAACTTGCACCGATTGTGATGACAGCAACCCGCTCTGCAAAGAGTATTGCGGACATTGCAGGCACTGTTTATAGCATCGATCAAGCTGAAATTGAGAAACAGGCCAATGCTGGCAAGAGCATTGCCGATATTTTGGGAACACTGGTTCCATCCCTTACACCGAGTAGTGGAACAACATCAAACTATGGCATGACCATGCGCGGTCGTGTGGTGCAATACATGATTGATGGTGTGCCACAAACGGGTTATCGCGATGGTTCACGCCAATTAAATAGCATTCAACCGTCTATGATTGAACGTATTGAGGTGGTTTCAGGGGCGACCAGTATTTATGGCTCTGGAGCAACAGGCGGGATTATTAATATTATTACTAAACGTGGTGGTCAAGACCCAATTAGCTTTGAAACTAAAGTTGGGGTGACGGCGGGTAATAACTTTAAAGCTGATGCTATGGCTTATGAAGCATCACAAAGTGTCTTATTTAATCAAGGGGCATTGCAAGGAGCCTTCGGTGCAAGTTATACCACACGCGGTGAAATTCAGGATAGCCATGGCAACCGCATAGGACCTGAGGTTGCGCAGACTGACCGTCAAGATACGGACACATTGGACCTCAATGGTCGTTTGACGTGGAATATTTCAGATGAACAAAGTTTAAGTTTTGGTGCACAATATTTTAATGATGAACAAGACAGTGAGTATGGACCTGACTATGGTCCAGATTTAGCTTATGTAAAACGAGACCCGACCTATACAGCCAGCCTTGCTGCAGTTAAAGGCATGCAACTTGAGACTCAACCTCAAACTGAACGCTATGCATTTAATACACAATATGAAAATCAAAATGTATTGGGTCATACCTTAAATGCCGAAGCGTATTATCGTAACGAACAGGCGCGTTGGTTTCCTTCAGCTCAAGCAATGGGTGGCGGTTTATACCTCGTTTATCAATCGGAAACAGATATTGATGTGTACGGTGCGCGTGTTGCTTTGCAGAAACAGTTTGATTTAAATGGTCGCAATTTGGGACTCAGCTACGGCATTGATTATGAAAATGAACAAGATGAACAAAATATTCAAATGTATGATAGTGCTGTATTTGTTGCCAGCAACGGTCTAAATTATAAACCTTTTAATTATTATGCTTTTGGACCTGATGTAGAAACAGAAAAGTTGGGTACTTTTGTGCAAACGGACTTTGATGTAACGGATCGTTTAGGTTTAAAAGCAGGGGTACGTTATGAGCGTGTAGAAAGCCAAGTAGAGGAATCGACGCCGTATATGGAGGCAATTACAGCGGACTTGCAGCCAGGCTACCAAGCCAAAACTTTAAATGGCGGTAAGGTAAAGCATGATGCGACATTATTTAATTTGGGCGCGGTTTATCACTTAACAGATGCTCAACAAATGTTTGCAAACTTTTCTCAAGGATCCAATTTACCTGATATTCAACGTATGCTTCGTGATGTACCCGCAAGTTTTACTGTGAATAGTCAAACTATTGATCCAATTAAAGTCAATAACTATGAGCTGGGATGGCGTGTACAAGCTGCAAACGGTTTAAATGCGAGTGTCACCACTTTCTATAATGACTCAGATAAAAGTTTAAAATTTGGCCGTCCCAACTACACGATTGAAGTCCTAGATACCGATGAGCGCGTTTATGGTGTTGAAGGAAATCTGTCATATCGACTACAGCCAAATTGGACAGTGGGTGGAACCATGGCTTATACCCGCGGACAATTTAAAAATACCGCAGGAAAGTGGCAAGAGCTAGATGCAATCCGTGTTGCACCACTGAAAGGTACAGCATTTTCTGAGTGGCAGTTTAACAACGATATGAGCCTGCGTGTTCAAGCACTTGCTATCGGTGGTACTGATAAAGCCAAAAAAGATGCTGTAAAGTACGGTTCAACGGTTCCTGCTGAAATCAAAGGTTTCGCAACAATGGACGTCATAGCCAATGCCAAAGCAGGCCCAGGTACGGTCGGATTTGGTGTATATAACGTTTGGAATACGGACTACAAATCAGTCTATAGTCAAGCGGTGGAGTCAGTTTATGGTGCTATTTCAAGCTTACCTGCTCAAGGTCGAACCTATGGTTTGAGCTACACATTAAAATACTAATTGCACAACCAGAGGTAGCTTTCAGCTACCTCTTTGCTTTGTAATCTCGCCTTAAGAAATGGTTTAAATAATAAAATGAATAGCAATAACAAAATCTTTATTGCAGGCAGCCTTGCCAATGGCGCTTGTTTTTCGATGATTTTACCTTTACTTGCGCCGTTTATTCGGCAACTGGGCTTGACGGAACTGCAAGGTGGAGCGTTGGTTTCGGCTGGTGCTTTGGTGATGGCCATCTCAGCTATTTATATTTCTAAACAAACTCAAAAAATCAGCATTTATCAATTGAAGAACTTGCAAAATTATTGTCCCAGCCGACACAGCTGTAGCTCCTCTTAAAAAAGAGGCTTTTTTTTAATCAAACCCGAGTTGCGCTATGATTTTAGGGATCAATCATCTTGTTTCTCCATATCTTAAACAAGCTGATGCGTTGACCTGTGTCAAATATTCAATCATTAAGCACTTAATCAATTGCCTTGTCGTCACCTCAAAAGTCGCATCAATTGATCGGCTGTTTGAGCAATCAAACCAAACATCAAATGACTCATCACCTTAGCGTGACCTCGATAATAAATCAC
>CAACWN010000046.1_pt1 | contig 26556 bp, 34 predicted proteins | sample 2275671 | NCBI WGS metagenome assembly CAACWN01 (sample SAMEA5312464, study PRJEB27640) | indoor metagenome | biome: indoor environment; feature: controlled; material: polymer furnished wood metals | place: Austria | collected 2011-04-21 | reverse complement strand
GTATCTCAAAGCTTATAGCAGTGTCACAGATGCGAAAAAGCAATTAAGTGCATATTTTGAGTTTTATAATTTGAAACGACCTCATTCGAGTCTAGACAAAATGACACCAAATGAGTTTTACTATGATCAGCTACCCCAACAAAACAAGGTGGCTTAACTAGAGCGGAATATCACTTATAAATACGCTTTTAGTTGTTCAAACAAGTGGGACCACCTCTATTGTGATGATGATGTTGAGGGGATTGACACCCAAGAGCTATACGACAATCCGCAACGACTGGAAATGATTGCACGTTATATCGTTGAGACACATGACACCAAAACCAAGAGTCGTGAATTCACGGCGATGTTCTGTGTTAGTTCAGTCGATACCTTGACCCAGTACTACGATTTGTTTGAGAAAGTCCAAGCTGAAAAGCAACAACAGGATGAAGCCCAAGGTCGGCTGTTTAAGCCACTGACCATTGCTACAATTTTCTCCTACGGCGCTAATGAAGCAGTCGATACTGTAGATCAGAATGGTTTGATTCATGAAGAATCTACAGACACCCCAACACAAATTAACCAGTCTAGCCGCGACAAACTAGAACGTTACATTGCTAATTATAATGCCCAGTTTGGTACTAACTACAATTCTGGTGACGGCTTCTATGCCTACTATCGAGATATTGCAGATCGAGTCAAGAAAAAGCAGATTGATATTCTATTAGTGGTTAATATGTTCCTGACGGGCTTTGATTCAAAGCCCCTAAATACGCTGTATGTGGACAAGAACCTTAAATACCATGGTCTGATTCAGGCTTTCTCACGTACCAATCGTGTGTACAATGACAAAAAGCCTTTCGGAAACATCATTAGCTTCCGCAATCTGAAACGTGCTACGGATGAAGCCTTGGCCCTGTTTTCTAATAAGGAAGCAAGAAAGACAGTACTGGTACCGAGCTTTGAAGAAATTCAACAGGATTATGCGGATGCAGTCGAAAAATTACTGAACATTACCCCCGACTATCAAGCCGTGGATGATTTGCTGACTGAAGATCAGCAACTGGAATTCATCAAGGCATTCCGCGAGGTCATGCGTTACAACGCACAACTGCAAACTTTTGTGGAATATGACCAAGATCAGACTGTTTTAGATAAACAACACTTTGCTAATTTCGCTTCGAAATATGCAGATCTATGTCGAGCAACTCGTAAAGCCACTAAAAAAGAAAAAGTCTCGGTGCTGGATGATGTCGATTTCCAATTGGATTTACTGCACAGTGACCGTATTAATGTGGGTTATATCCTGACATTGTTACAAATGGCGGTGAATGCTGAAACAGATGAGCAGCGTAAGAAATACGAAGCTCAAGTACATGATCTGATTGGCAGTGATATTAGCTTGCATAACAAACAAGACTTGATCCAAAAATTCATCGAAGAAAATATGCCGAAAATGATCAATGGACAGAGTGTACAAACAGCCTTTGCTCAGTTCTGGGATGCAGAGAAGCAACAGGCTTATCAACATTTCTGTGAGAAAGAAAACCTAAAACCTGAAGTGTTGAAACAGGTCTTGGATAATTACGAGTTCAATCAACGCTTGCCACGTAAAGAAGAAATGAAAGAGTTGCCTAACTTCAAAGTGAAGCTGTTTGAGCGAGACAATGTGCTAACCAATTTAATGGTAAAAACAAGACAGTTGATTGAGAAGTTTTATGTGGGACTTTAATAGAGGTAATAATTGGGTCAAAGCAATTATAAAAATTTAGATTTATTAATGAGTAAGGTGGTAGTTCATCTGTCACCATCACAGCTACTTTACTAAATATGGCTATGTATTACGTTATTGATAGCTGGAATGTTAAAGTCTAAAACGTGTTATTATTTTATATAAAATTATGAAATATATAGAAATATAGGTTTATTGTTTGTTTGTTTTTTAATCAAAATTATGAAAAAACTATAACAGTAAGAGAAAATAATTTAATAAAAATGGTGTGCTTTTTTAATTTGGTGTGTTGTAACTAAATTTTCATATATATTTAACTAGACATTAATTATTCAATTCAAAAACTTTTCTTTAATCTGGCTTGGAGAATGGAATTGCTTGTTACCCGTTATAAGCCTTGGATCATGATCATACTACTGGTTTTGCTCGTCAGTTTTGCTATATATCGCTGGTGGCAAGGACCATTGTTACCTAGTTATGAAGTCGTATCTAGTCCATTGATTCAGACAGTTGTTGCTTCAGGACGGGTAGAGAAAGTATCTCGGACTCAGATTGGTAGTGAAATTACAGGGGTTGTTCTTGAGCGCTTGGTTCAAGAGGGAGATCGGGTCTCTCGAGGGGATGTTCTTTTAGTACTGAAATCTGATGAAATTTCAGCGCAGGTGCGGCAGGCAGAAGCTGAATTAAAGGAACTCGCAACCACTAGACGTCCGCAAGCAGAATTCGATTTAGCGAATGCCAAAGTGCAATTAGAACAGGCTCAAAGAGAGGCGGTACGCAGACGAAATACCGAATTAGGAATATTATCAGCAGAGGAAAGGGAGAAATCGATAGAGGCAGAAAAACTCGCCCGTAATAATTTGGAATCAGCTCGATTAAAAGTTGCTTCACTTGCCCCAGATAAAGTTGAAGAGACAAAATTACGTGAACAACTCGCTGCATTACAAGCGCAACTCGCCAAGACCAAAATTCGCGCAGAAGTTTCAGGTATTATTTTAACCCGTAATGTTGAGCCAGGGGATTTGGTACAACCGAGTCAGACTCTGTTCACTATTGCACTGGATGGTGCGACTGAAATACGAGTGCCATTTGATGAGCGAAATTTACCACTGCTGGCTTTACAACAAAAAGCAGCAGTGATTACGGATGCCTATCCAGATCAACCTTTTCCTGCCCATATTAATTTTATTGCCCCAAGTATTGATGCTCAACGTGGCACAGTAGACGTTCGATTAACAGTTGATCCAGTCCCTGATTTTTTGCGTCAAGACATGACGGTATCGGTAAATGTTGAAACCAACAAGCGCGAGCAAACCCTGGTCATTCCAAATGATGCTTTAAGCAGTATAAGTGGAAACAAGGCTATGGTTATTTTAGTAAGAGATAGAAAAATTCAACGTCATCCCATCACACTGGGTTTACGTGGTTTGGTCATGTCGGAAGTTGTAGCTGGATTGAAAGAAGGTGATCACGTCCTTACCGATGCAGAATCAGTACTTAAAGATGGAATTCGTGTCCGAATAGAGCAAACTAAACGTGTTTTGCAGAGTCAAACGGATCCGACAAATAGCAAAAACGAATTACCGGTGAAATTCGATTGAAAAACTTTTTTGGGCGACTTTGGACAGAGTGGACTATCGCAATCAGTTTTCTGCGAGAGGGTCGCACACAGTCGATGATGATTACCATTGGCATCGCGGTGGGGGTGGCAGTCATTGTGTTCATTAGCGCCTTAATTCAGGGCTTACAATCGAATATTGTAGAAAGGACTTTAGGGACGCAGGCGCATATTCGTTTGCTTTCACCAGATGAGGTGAATCACATTGTGCCACCAGCAGCAGGAACACTTCAGTTGTTACAAGAAGATCAGCGTGCGCAACGCTTACGCTCTATTAATAATTGGCAGCAGATTACTGAGACTTTAGATCAGTTGCCCGTGTTGACGGCGGTTTCTCCTGTGGTCTCTGGTCCTGCATTTGTACAGCGTGGAGAGGCGATTCAATCGGTTGCTTTGGTTGGTATCAATCTTGAACGTTATCGACAAATTATTCCGTTAAAGCAATATATGGTGAGTGGTGAACTACGAGTCAGTGCGGATAATGTATTAATTGGGCGTCAATTGGCCAAAGATTTGGGTGTGCAAGTCGGGAGCAAATTAAGGTTAGATACTGGGCAACAGAAAAATGCAGTGGTGAATATCTCTGGAATATTTGAACTGGGCGTGCGTGAATTGGATGCGCGCTATGTCTATCTGGATTTGAAACAGGCGCAATCTTTACTTAATTTGCCAGGTGGCGTGACCGTGATTGATCTGACGATTCAGGATATTTTTCAGGCGGATCAAATTGCCTTACAAGTTGGACGCCTGACAGGATTAAAAGCAGAAAGCTGGATTGAAACCAATGCTCAATTAATGAATGCGATTACCGCTCAAAGTCTTTCGACCAACATGATTATTGTTTTTGTAGGGATTTCAGTCGCTTTTGGCATTGCCAGTGTGATGTCGGTGAGTGTGGTGCAACGGACTCGGGAAATCGGTATTTTACGTGCGACGGGGGCGACACAAGCACAAATTTTAAGAGTTTTCTTGTTTCAGGGAGCAATTTTTGGTCTGCTTGGTTCGATGCTTGGTAGTGTAGTCAGTTATGGTTTGATCTGGGGATTTAATCAGTTTGGTCCCGGCTTGTTTTATATTTCGATTTCAATCAAGCTTATCTTGTCGGCATTATTCTTGGCGACAATGACAGGTATTTTGGCTGCTGCAATACCATCCCGTCGGGCTGCTGCACTTGATCCTGTGGAGGCAATTCGTCATGTTTGATCCATCTCAGGAAGTACTGCGTTTAGAAGCATTGCGAAAGTCTTACAATGTTGGGCAGCCTAATGAAGTGGAGGTATTACATGGAATTGACCTGTGTATTCAACGGAATGACTTTGCTGCATTAATTGGTCCTTCTGGTTCAGGCAAAAGTACTTTACTGAATATTCTCGGCTTATTAGATCAGCCTAGTCGTGGTGAGTTGTACTTGTTGGGGCAGGCTACAAGCCGTATGGATGATACGGCTCGGACAGCATTACGAGGCAATAGTATAGGTTTTGTGTTTCAGTTCCATCATCTTATACAGGCTTTTACTGCCTTACATAATGTACTCATGCCATTAATGCTGAAGCAAGGTAAGCCAGATCAATCTGCGTTGCAATATGCCCATGAATTATTGGCCGCTGTAGGGTTAGATAAGTTCGCTGACCGTAAACCCAATGAGCTTTCTGGAGGGCAGCAGCAACGCGTAGCGATTGCACGTGCACTGATTACTCAGCCTGCACTATTGTTGGCCGATGAACCGACAGGTAATCTGGATACTCAAACTGCTGCGGAAATGTTTGAATTATTTCGTAAAGTACATCGCGAACATGACTGTGCAGTCTTATTGGTGACTCATGATCCTAGATTATCGGCGACCTGTGATCGAACCATTAATTTGGTGGATGGGAGAATTCAGAGTGATTCCAAACACGAGATGGAATGAGCCGGAATGTAGATCACTCTTCTGGTAAAAGCAGTTCAAAACATTGAGTAGACATCAAAATTCTAGCACGATATAAGAACAAACTTGTAAATCGATAAATTATAACCCTGTGTAATTTGAATAAAATATTTTTCAGATTTAGTTCACTAAATCTAATCTAGAGAAAAAATGAGTACAGGATTTTTCAATATTAAGAGTATTAAAAAAAAACAAAGGTTTACTGCTTCTGATCATTTCTTTTTGGCTGTACTAAGCGGATTAATTCGCACAATACAGCTCGTACAGCTTTTGCATCAAACTTAAGACCTTGGGATCACTCAGACGATAGAAAATCTGTTTACCCTCACGTCGTGTGCTGACCATGTCAGCCTTACGTAGGACAGTCAGTTGTTGTGAAAGTGTAGGTTGATGAATGTCAGTGGATTCTTCAATTTCCTGAACATTCATTTCCCCATCCACCAGGACACATAAGATTTTCAGGCGATCAGGATTGGCCAAAACTTTCAGGCATTGGCTGACGAAATCGACTTGAGAAAAATCAATTTTGGCATTTTCAGCAATCATATCCATAAATGTCCTCACAACTTTTGATGTAGCCCGTGCAGTTTACATAATTTACCATAAAACTGCTTGATTAATATTTTTCATTATATAATATAAAAAAGTATATTATGTAGGGATTAATTCATCATGCATGACTTCCTCATCGCATTTATTGGCGGCTTAATGCTCGGGCTTTCCGTGGTTGGCTATCTTTACGTCAATGGCCGTATTGCAGGAATCAGTGGTTTGATTGGGCAAGTATTAAACTCAAAAACCATGTTTAAAACACCTGCAATCTGGTTTTTATCAGGCTTGATTCTCACACCGTTTATTTATGGTCTGTTTGTACAACCTGAAATCGAATTGAATGCCAGCCCACTGATGATGATTGTGGCAGGTCTGCTGGTGGGTTTTGGGACGCGCTTAGGTTCGGGCTGTACCAGTGGTCACGGAATTTGTGGCATCAGTCGCATGTCTAAGCGTTCTATTGTCGCGACCATGACTTTCATGTTTGCAGGTTTTGTCGCTGTTTATATTATCCGTCATCTCACAGGAGCATTCTAAAATGAAAAATGTGTTTGCCTTTTTATTTGGTGCGCTGTTCTCTGTGGGATTGATGGTATCGGGCATGTCCAATCCGGAAAAAGTACTCGATTTCCTGGATCTGTTTGGCGATTGGGATGCCAGTCTGGCCTTTGTGATGATGGGCGCGATTGCGGTGGCCTTTATTCCCTTCCAGAAAGCATTACGTACGGCGCAACCGAAAACAGTATTTAATGAACCTATTGATTTACCTAAAAATAATCAGATAGATAAGAAGCTGATCACGGGTGCGGTTTTATTTGGTGCAGGTTGGGGCATTGCCGGCATCTGTCCGGCGCCAAGTTTCACTTTGATCGGTTTGGGCCACTATCAAGTGCTCTATTTTATTGTAGCAATGCTGGTGGGTGTATGGATTCACCGTAAATGGTCAGGAGCTTAACGATGTCAAATTTACCTATAGTAAAAGATTTTTTTCACGAAGATACCAATACCTTCAGTTATGTTGTACGTGATCCGGCGACCAAAGCCTGCGCCATTATTGATAGCGTTTTGGATTATGATCCGGCATCAGCAAGTACATCCACTATTCATGCCGATAAAATTATTGCCTATATTAAAGAGCAGGATTTAACGGTCGAGTGGATTCTCGAAACCCATGTCCATGCTGATCATTTAACTGCTGCGCAATATCTCAAAGCTGAGTTAGGTGGCAAGATCGCCATGAGCCAGAAAATTGGTATTGTTCAGGAAACTTTTGGCGCGATTTATCATCTGGATATTAAACAATGGAATGCCCAGCAGCTCTTTGATTATTTATTTGAAGATCATGAGTCGTTCCAAATCGGAACACTGAAAGCCTATAACATTCCAACACCGGGACATACGCCTGCTTGCCTGAGTTATGTCATCGGTGATGCCGTGTTTGTGGGTGATACCCTGTTTATGCCAGATTATGGAACAGCGCGCTGTGATTTCCCGAAGGGAAGCGCATCAATCCTTTTTGATTCAATACAAAGTTTGTATCAACTGCCTGAGAAAACACGTGTATTTCTCTGTCATGATTATTTGCCAGAAAAGCGCGATACCTATATGTGTGAAACGGATATTCAGACTCAAAAAAATCAGAATATCCATATTCACGACGGCACGACCAAAGATGATTTTGTTGAAATGCGTAATAAGCGCGATGCGGGTTTAAGTATGCCCAAACTGATTTTACCTTCGATACAGATCAATATGAAAGCAGGACAATTCCCTGAACCCGAAGAGAATGGTGTTTCTTATTTAAAACTTCCACTGAATTACTTCAAATAGGCAAATTTTAAGATTAAACAACAAGTTTTGTTTAATTGGTTTGGTAATAGAGGGGGGCACTAGCGATGTGGATGCTAATACTTGAAGGACTGGCCATCGGTGGTTTGCTTGGGTTAACCGGTGCTGGTGGTGGCATTCTGGCCGTACCCGCACTGATGGCAAGTCAAGGATGGACGGTCGCACAAGCTGCACCTGTTGGCTTGCTTGCAGTCACTTTATCTGCCTTGGTTGGAACATTTGAAGGCTTATTTAAGAAGATAGTACGCTATCGGGCTGCGCTTTGGATTGCACTGATTAGCATTCCTTCAGCACGTTATGGTGTGCATCTGGGAGGAATAATTTCTCCTGTATGGCTTACCTTAGCATTCAGTTTAGTCATGCTCGTGGTTGCTTACCGGATTTTTTTTAAAAAAGTGAATGACCATACAGGTGTGCTGTGTAAAGTTAACCAAACAACTGGTCGTCTGATTTGGAACATGAAAACTGCATTGTCTCTCGGTGCCATTGGTGTCGTGGCAGGTTTATTGACTGGTTTGCTTGGGGTAGGTGGGGGATTCGTGATTGTTCCAGCACTGAGTAAAGTAACTGATCTTGATATGCGCAGTATTGTTGCGACCTCGTTGATGATTATTTTCCTGATAGGTGGTGTCAGCATTTCAGCTCATATTTTAGATGGTTTTCAATACCCCGTTTCGGTCACGCTGACTTTCGTTTTAGCTTGCATGGCTGGGATGTTGATTGGTCGAAGTTTGATGCCTTTAGTTAAGAATAGTCAAATCCAAAAGGTTTTTGCCATAACTGTCATAAGCGTAGCATTTTATTTAATTTCTACAGTCATCATAACTTAATACAAGCAAGAGATTAGAGCCAAATTTAAAAACTGCATTTTAAAGACATGAATATTTAATCAGAGACCAGATTTCTAAAGATCGGAAGAGGTAAAGAGTAATGAAAACAGCAGAACAATTAATTTCAATGGCAAAAAACCGAATTCAAGAAGTGACGGTAGACGGCTTACTTGAAGCCATGAAAAACCATAAAACCATTCTGATTGATGTTCGGGAACCGGATGAATTTCAGGCGGCAGCGATAGACCGAGCCGTGAATTATCCTCGTGGTGTTTTAGAAATGAGAATTCACCAGCATCCTGTGGCGAGCCATCATTGCGATACCTTGCAAGCACTAGAAAATCTTAAAGATCAGCCGATTTATTTGATTTGTGGGACGGGTGGCCGATCAGCTCTGGCTACAGATACTTTACAGAATATGGGATTTACTCAGGTGAAATCTGTTCAGGGTGGATTCCAAGCATGGCTAGAGCAGGGTTATCCAGTAGAGAAATAACTAGATTTCTCTTTTAAGTCTAACTTAAGTTTATGGACATTCAAGTGAGAAAATCATGAAGTACAAAGAATTAACTCAAAATATTTCAGGCAGTATAAAGACATTAGCGCAGGATTCTCCTGATTTAATGAAAAGTTTTAATCAATTGTCACAAGTTGCAATGCGAGATGGTGTTATTGATCCTAAAACAAAAGAACTGATTGCCTTAGCGATTGGTGTTGCAGCACGATGTGATGGATGTATCGGTTTTCATGTCAGAACCCTAGTCAAAATGGGAATGACATTGCAAGAATTAGAGGAAGTGCTTGGTGTTGCAGTTTATATGGGGGGCGGTCCTTCATTGATGTATGCCGCTAATGCATTGGAAGCATTTAAAGAATTCACAGCTTAATTTTTTCAATCATTGGGAAACGATATGAATCAGCACTGGGATAATCTTTATTCGCAAACACAGGATCTGTATGGCATTTCGCCCAATCATTTTATTCAACAGATAGCAGATCAGGTTCCAATTGTGGGAAAAACTCTTGCTATAGCAGAGGGTGAGGGGAGGAATATCCTTTATTTGGCTAGGATCAGTTTGTTAGATGAGGGATGTTCCTAATGTGAGTTGAGAATCCGAAAAGAAGCTTTGGCTTCTTAATTTAATTGACACCGTTTCAGAAATACCTAAATGGGAGGTTTTTGATTGATTCAGGAGCTTTTCTTATTTATTGGTACTTGTAGTTAATCATATATTCCATATTGCGTATATTCGAATATTCATATATAAAAAGCTGTCTGTTTAAGAGATTATACTCATGGATCAAATGCCAAAAGTTCAAATTTACCATAATCCTGCCTGTGGCACGTCTCGTAACACTTTGGCGCTTATTCGCAACACGGGGATCGAACCAGAAGTAATTGAATATCTGATTACGCCACCATCAAAAGATCAGCTGATTAAAATGATTCAGGACTCTGGTTTAAGTGTTCGTGATGTGTTACGCAAAAATGTAGATGCTTATACTGAACTTAATTTAGACGATGCGAACTGGACAAATGAGCAATTGCTTGATGCTATGCTTGAACATCCCATCCTGATTAACCGTCCTTTGGTCGTGACAAATTTGGGCACTCGTTTATGTCGCCCATCTGAAGTAGTGCTAGATATTCTACCTTTGCCGCAATTAAAAGCTTTTGCTAAAGAAGATGGTGAAGTCATCATTGATGAGCAAGGCAGACGCTTAAAATAAAAGGTGAAACCCCTAACGCTGTTGGACTTTGTATCAGTGTAGAGCAGGAGATCTAAATGGAGAACATTGTCGCAATTTTTGCTTGGTTAAATGATGTTCTACTTAAAATGACCTGGCTCTCGGATGGGGTGCGCTGGTTCGTTGAAAATGTATTTGGTTTATCCGTTGCAACCCGGTTGGGTGGTAGTGTCCATTTCTTTATTTATGATGTATTCAAGATCTTTATTCTGCTTTCAGTGTTGATCTATACATTATCTTATATTCAAAGCTATTTCCCTCCAGAACGTACTCGGCTGATTTTAGGTCGGATGACAGGAATCAAAGCCAATATCATGGGGGCATTACTCGGTACTATTACGCCATTTTGTTCATGTTCTTCGATTCCGTTGTTTATTGGTTTTACTCGTGCAGGACTACCGGTAGGCGTCACTTTTTCCTTTCTGATTTCATCACCACTTGTTGACTTAGCTTCAATTATTTTATTGGCGAGTATCTTTAACTGGAAAATTGCATTGGTCTATGTGTTACTTGGATTAGTGCTGGCAGTCATCGGTGGGTCATTAATCAGCTACTTGAAAATGGAAAAGTATGTGGCTGAATTTGTGACTCATCATCAAACAATCTCAGGCGAAGATGAAGATTTCAGCATGACTGCAAAAGAGCGGCGTACATTTGCTTGGGAACAGGTGACAGACATTTTTAGTAAGGTCTGGCTTTATGTCTTGATAGGTGTCGGGATTGGTGCGGCAATTCATAACTGGATTCCTGAGCAGTGGATTACCGCCTTACTTGGTCAGGAACACTGGTATTCCGTTCTGATTGCTACGATTGTGGGAATGCCAATGTATGCGGATATATTTGGCACCTTGCCGATTGCAGAAGCACTTGTGACTAAAGGCGTTGGCTTGGGGACGGTTTTAGCGTTTATGATGGCGGTCACCGCACTTTCTCTGCCATCGCTAATCTTGTTAAAACAAGTGGTGAAAACCCGTTTATTGAGCCTGTTTGTAGGGATCGTTTTTGTGGGAATCTTGATTGTTGGTTATACCCTGAATACTTTGGGTTATTGGTTTTTATAAAAAGTGTGGAGAATAAAGATGCAAATTAAAGTTTTAGGAACAGGTTGTCGTAAATGCAAAGCCTTATTGGCTGCAACTGAAGAAGCTGTAAAAAGCATGGGTGTTCAGGCAGAAATTGAATATGTAACTGATATGATGCAAATTGCTGAAACAGGGTTGTTAAGTACGCCAGGTCTGATCATAGATAATCAAATCGTTTCAAGTGGCAAAGTTTTGGAACCACAAGCCATTGTGGAGTTGATTGAAAAAAATAAATAAGTGTATGTGGAAAACTGTAAAAAGACCTGTGGCATAAGCCACGGGTCTTTTTTTATCTGTGTCTTGAGATATTAAGAAGTTTTAAATTTTTCCCGTTCTGGCAAGCATATACGGATATGGGTATACTTTTATAATGAGTACTCTTTACTGAATATATGGATATGTGTATATTTACATAATAGAATGGGAGCAGTTATGGACCACGTTCAGTTTTTTAAATGTTTATCTGATGAAACACGTCTCAGTATTGTCATGCTTATTGCAGAAAATGAAGAGCAGTGTGTTTGTAATTTGACAGATAAACTCCAGTTAAGCCAACCAAAAATTTCACGGCATTTAGCCCTGTTAAGATCAAGTGGTTTGCTGAATGACCGTCGGCAAAAGCAGTGGGTGTATTACAGTATTAACCCACAACTACCTGAATGGTGCTTTGAAATTCTGAATACACTTAAACGTAGCAATTTTCCCGTGTTATTTGATCCCTCAGCTCTATCGATACAGAGCCATTGCGAGTAAGTTTTCATGAAATTTTTGTTTCTGTGCACGGGTAACAGTTGTCGCAGTATTCTTTCTGAAGTTCTGTTTAATAGTCGAGCGCCTGAAGGTTGGGTAGCTTATAGCGCTGGAAGTAAACCTTCTGGTCAAGTTCATCCGTTAACCATTCAGACTTTACAGAACCTAGGGTTGTCTACCGAAGGTTTGTCGAGTAAAACGATTGATGCCTGTGAACAGTATCAGCCCGATGTCGTCATCACCGTGTGTGATGCGGCAGCACAAGAAGCTTGTCCATTGTATTTAGGAGGAGCAATCAAAGCACATTGGGGTCTATCAGATCCATCACATTTAGATTTGCCTGAACAAGAAAAATTACATGCATTTTTAAATACTGTAGAACATATCAACAAACGCTTAGATGCACTTTTTGCATTAGATACCCATCACATGAGCCGTCATCAGCTTATTGCTGAAATCAATCAAATTTCCCATCTTTAAGCGAGCAGATCATGTCTAAACCAGGATTATCCTTTTTGGATCGCAACCTGACGCTATGGATTTTTGTGGCCATGGCATTGGGTGTTGCGATTGGGGTGGTATTTCCACAAGCATCCGTCGCATTGGACGCAATGAGTGTAAATTCAGTCAACTTGCCAATTGCGATTGGTTTGATTTTGATGATGTATCCACCATTAGCCAAAGTAGATTATGCAGCTTTGCCCAAAGTATTTCAGGATAAAAAAACATTAGCGCTCTCTCTGATTCAGAACTGGCTGATTGCGCCAGTGCTGATGTTTGTATTGGCGATAGTCTTCTTGAGTGATTACCCAGAATACATGACAGGTCTGATTCTGATTGGCTTGGCGCGTTGTATTGCCATGGTACTGATCTGGAATGGACTGGCATGCGGGGACAATCAATACGGTGCTGCATTGGTCGCATTTAACAGCATTTTTCAGATTCTGTTCTTTAGCAGTTATGCCTGGTTCTTCCTGACCTATCTGCCGCCATTTTTTGGGATAGAAGGGAATGTCATCAATGTTGATTTCTGGACCATTGCCAATGCTGTCCTTATGTACTTGGGGATTCCATTCCTGATGGGCTTCCTGACGCGTCTATCTTTAGTGAAAGCCAAAGGTCTGGACTGGTATCAGAATCAGTTTCTACCCAAAATTGGTCCACTCAGCTTATTGGCCTTGTTATTCACCATTGTAGCCATGTTTAGCTTGAAAGGCGGTGATGTAGTGAGTTTGCCAATGGATGTGTTGCGGATTGCAATTCCATTGACGCTTTACTTTGTCGTGATGTTCTTTGTCAGCTTTTTCATGAGTAAGTGGATGGGGAATGACTATCCCAAAACCACTGCAATTTCATTTACCGCAGCAGGTAACAATTTTGAGTTAGCGTTGGCCGTTGCGATTGCTACCTTTGGTTTGGCTTCACCAATTGCCTTTACTACGATTATTGGCCCATTGGTTGAAGTGCCCGTGCTGATTGCACTGGTTAGCGTATCCTTGTGGCTGAAGAAAAAATATTATCCAAATTCTTAAGAGGCAAAGATGACACTCCCTAATCTTGAATCTGATCTTTTACCGACACCAACTTTTGCGGAAGTGCAGGCTAAAGAACTAAGTCACCCACCACGTATCTTATTGCTATATGGCTCAAACAGAGAGCGTTCATATAGCCGCCTAGCTGTGATGGAAGCTGGGCGAATTCTTGAGCGTTTTGGTTGTGAGGTTAAAATCTTTCATCCCAAAGGTTTACCTTTACCTGAAGATGGTGATCTGGAACATCCAAAGGTTAAAGAGCTGCATGAATTGTTGGCTTGGTCTGAAGGCATGGTTTGGTGTTCGCCTGAGCGGCATGGTTCGATGAGCTCAATCTTCAAAGCACAGATTGATTGGATTCCACTTGCTGGAGGAGCAATTCGTGCTACGCAGGGTAAAACACTGGCTTTGATGCAGGTGAGCGGTGGATCACAGTCTTTTAACAGTGTAAACCAGATGCGAATTCTTGGGCGCTGGATGCGGATGATCACGATTCCAAATCAGTCTTCTGTTCCTAAAGCCTTTTTGGAGTTTGATGAGGAAGGACGGATGAAGCCTTCATCGCTATATGATCGTATTGTTGATGTAATGGAAGAGCTATACAAGTTTACTTTGCTGACTCGCGGTCAGAGTGCCTATTTGACCAACCGTTATTCGGAGCGAAAAGAATCGGCTGAAGAACTGTCTAAACGAGTCAATCAGCGTAATCTTTAAAGCTGATTAATCATGGTGTGAGCAGGGTAACGGATGGCTCGATCGTTTGTTTAATCGTAAGCATCCGCTGAGCCCCACTTTTCTAACTCATTAATACCACGATAGTGTCCAATAAATTTTAAGAGGACACTATCGGAGTGCTATTTGGTCAGAAAACAGGAGTTCACAGGATACGTGAACCGTTATTTTGATTGTATCAGATGATGTTGAATTGGCGGGTAACGATCTTAAGTACAACAGGTCATCTAATGTCTAGATTGTCTTTTTTGATGCTTTAATCATAATGGCTGTCAATAAATAAAGAGTTTAAACCTGAGAATTAGAGCAATCCTGCTTATTTTTCCTGAAATTTTAAATCAATTTGATATTCGTCCTGAGTCACTTTGATTTTATAGTTTTTATATTTACGTTTACTTGGTGAAAGGGCAGAGTTAGTGACTTCTTTATGGAATTCGCTGTCAGACATAAAAAAATAATACGCCTTATAGCCTAATAAGATCTTGTCAATTTTTTTATCTTTTTTCTCAGCATTACGAATGAGTTCATTTAAATAGTTTAAGCTGATTTTGTCTGACATTTATAAACTCGCAAAGAAAAGTTGCATTATCACACGAGATATAATCGATTTTTATTACAAATTGATGACAGTTGCATTTCGGGTACTTTGGGGTAGATGCTGCATTGAGTATTATTGAACTAAATGTTGTAGATCAAATCTTATTGGATAGATTTGGAGGAAAAACTATTAAAAAAGCTTTTAATGCTGAGTCTAAAGGTTTTTGATTTACAGCCTATAGTGTCGTACAACTCAGTATAGACAGAATCTGTTCGCTCATCAGATTGAAATTGATTGAGTAAATCACCACGGATTTATGAGTCACTAGCGATATTCTTTGTACCGCTCATATCTTCAGTGTTACAGCATCTAATGAGTTTATTTTACAAATGATTTTAGATGCAATTGTGGATGGTATCTAGTACTAGGGATCAATACACCGATCAAGCCGATTAAATGCCCAATACAACTTGATAAGGTTTAAATCCTTCAAGTACAGCTTCAGAAACCAACTGGATAAATGCTTCAGTTTTTCCATAAGCCATCCATTGATCTAGGGCCTCATAGTAGGCCAATCGGTTTTCAACTGTTATTACACAAGGGGGATAACCAGCTTTAAGCAATTCAAGATTCATCAATAGACGTGATGTACGGCCATTGCCATCAATGAATGGATGAATACCTACAAAATCAGCATGTACTTTGGCTGCACGTTCGATAGGATGAAATTTATGTGCGTCATTACTATACCAATCAACTAGCTGAGCCATCTTGTCATTTAATAATGTGTAATCAGGCGGGGTAGACGTGGCACCAGAGATTAGGACATTTTGTTGGCGATAGCGGCCAGCATTATCATCATCAATATTTTTTAAAATGAGTTGATGGATATTGCGAATTTGCCATTCAGAAAAAGGCTCCTCTTTCCGAATGATATCTTCAACATAGTAAATTGCATTTCTATGGTTGATCGCTTCGAAGTGTTCTCTTAATGCCTTTCCACCAACAGTTATACCTTCGAGTACTACTTTTGTTTCTAGCAGGGTGAGGGTATTACCTTCAATTGCATTGGAATGATAGGTCCAGCGGACAATAAGATCTTCTTGTAAATTTTTGACAATTGACGGAGAGAGAGGGCGATGTTGATCTAATTTTTTCTTTAAATCATCAATAGTTTCAAACATAACCTTATCCCTGAATTTGTCTTAGTCGATCATACATGAAAAAAGAAAGATCAGAAATGTAGTGATATATCATTACATTTTGTATGGGTTTTAAAAGTGGTAAGTGGACTGCTCCAAGTATTCTAGACACGAGACAGCTTCATTTTGGAAACACATTATTGTTCATTTCACCCACACATCTATGGCATGTTGTAGATGACCAGTTTTGACATAAAGCGTTGCGCCTGATGGACCTGCCTGAAATTTAGCAGCACTATTGAGGGGAAGACGGACCCACGAACCTGCTGGATATATTTCAGTGTCGCAAAATAATTGACCTTTAATAATGAACAATTCAATCCCTTGTTCTGATTTCTCTACGAAAATTTGATCAGGTTTTAGCTTTTCTAAATAGGTCTGCTCATGTTCAGATTGAAATAGCGGGCATATCATCCGACGTTGGGTAAGCTTCCAATTCGCTAAGTCATTGGTGTTAATCCGGGTTGGTTCTCTCTCATGTTCAGTCATTTGCATCAGTTTCACAAAGATTAAACAACCTGCTTTACTGGAAACCCGATGAGTTGAATGATGGGGGTTACGTAAATACCAGCCTGCCGGATAATCATCTTCAGCATTCTCGGTAAAAATGCCTGACAATATGAGGACTTCTTCACCCAAAGGATGTTGATGTTCAGGAAAGGCAGATTCTGGTGCGTATTTCACAAGACTAGTTGCACGTGCTTTCTCATCGCCAATACGATCAAGCATCATTCTATCGACTTCACCTCCTGGAGATTTTACCCAATGGTAATCCTCTGGCTTGATGATGACGAGTTGTGAGAAGTCGGCATAAATAAACATAATGTTGTCCTGTAATGAAGAAACCTACGTATTTTAACGAGAATGCACAGGTTTATTTTAAAAGAAATAGCGATTAGTTAGCTCACTGTTTCAGAAAAGGTAAGCATGTTGATAGCAGATATTACTCACTAAGCTATGAAATATTAATATTTTAGAGTTTAATCAACTGTGCTTTGTTTTTACATCAATGAGGAATGGCATGAAATATCAACCGCCTTATACGATCACCTCTAAAATTATTCACTTGATTGCACAAATTAGTGAATCAATAGGGCGTTTGACTGCATTAACTCAAATCCAAGATAGCCTTAAATTGCGAAAAGCCAATCGTATTCGAACGATTCAAGGGTCTTTAGCGATAGAAGGAAATACCTTGAGTACAGAGCAAATCACAGCGATTCTGAATGGCAAGACCATTATCGCTCCACCTAAAGAAGTTCAAGAGGTACGTAATGCCCTAAAGGCATATGAAGAAATTCAAGATTGGAATCCTGATCAAGAATCGCATTTGCTGAAAGCACATCAAATATTGATGACAGGACTGATTGATGAAATTGGACAGTATCGTCATGGCGGTGTTGGTGTGATGTCAGGGGATCGAGTCGTGCATATGGCTCCGCCTGCAAATCAAGTCCAGCGTTTAATGAGAGAGTTATTACAGTGGTTGGCTGAAGGTAATGAGCACCCATTAATTCAGAGTTCAGTATTTCATTATGAATTTGAGTTTATACATCCATTTGCTGATGGCAATGGGCGGATGGGGCGTTTATGGCAAACTTTAATCTTAAGCCAGTGGAATCCTATTTTTCTCAACATCCCTGTAGAAAGCTTGATTTATCAAAACCAAAGAGCTTATTACGATGCATTGCAAGCGAGCACAGATCGTTCAGATTCTGCACCTTTTATTGAGTTTATTTTGCAGATGATTCTAGATGCAATACTTAGTTCTGATGCCAGCGATCAAGATACCGCTCAAGCTAGCGTACAAGTTAGCGATCAAGTTAAACGTCTCATCCAGAATATGGAGCAGAAAGAATATAGCTTAACTGAGCTTATGGCTCTATTGGACTTGTCCCATCGAGCCACATTCCAAAAAAATTATTTAACTCCAGCATTAGAAGCAGGTGTGATTGAACGTACCCTTCCTGATAAGCCTAAGAGTCCTAAGCAAAAGTACAAATTAAAAAATTGAACTGTACTGAAGTTGATGTGATTATTAATATCATAATGAGCTAATTGAAACATTATAACATTACATTTATTTTTAGGTGTAATTTGCTGCTATAATGCCGTACGCCACTTCAAATCCTGAATTCGGATTTGAACAAGATTTTAAAGTGATTCAATGCACTAAATCTAATTTGGGTCAAAATTGGGTCAATGAATTTTTTTATTCAATAAAAGAGCTTTAAAGTGAATGAGTTAGGTTTTGAGTTCAATTGACGCCACCTCCGCCAAAATTCTTTATATAAATCAGCCACTTGCAAAAGTGGCTTTTTTATTGCCACATTTTTGCCACACTTCCCCACAAAACCCGCCACATTTTCATATGCATTAAAAAAGGCACCTTAAGTGCCATTTGTAGTGTTTAGTTTTGCCATTTCTATTCTGTTCTTATCTCCATGTATCCATTTTGCATATCGCTTAATCAGCATTTGGAGACTATGGCCAAGTTGATCAGCGACAAAGACTGGATTAACGCCATCCATTAAAAGCATGGTTGCATAAGTATGCCGTGCATTATATGCAGGGCGGTGGCGGATCATGCAGGACTTCATAGCTTCTACCATTCTCAAACGTGGTGGTTTCTCATTGAAAAATGGAGCATTAGTCTCTGGGCAAATCATGACGTAATCGCTACTGAGTTTTAAATCTTTACCCACTTCAACATCCTGGTGCAAAATTGAATACATCCGTGTTGCTGTGTAGTGCGGTTCAAGGATCGGGTAAATCATTATTCTTTGAGAAGATCATGACCCGTATCTATGGTGAATGTTATTCAGTTACGCTCGGTCAAAATGGCCTTGAATCTATTTATACCGACTGGGCAGAGCGTAAGCTTTACTGTCTTTTTGAAGAAATATTTAACAATAAGTCCAAGTTCGGCATGATGGGTTTGATCAAACACATGATCACTGGAGAGAAGATTCGTATTGAGAAAAAGTTCATGTCAGGTTATAGCCAAAATAACCACATTAACTGTGTGTTCTTATCCAACGAGGTGTAGCCGCTTGCTATTGAGGAGCGTGACCGTCGTTTCCTTGTACTTGAACCAAATCAGAAGTTAGGCAACGATCTTAAGGGTTTGATCGAAAACTGCCTTGACCCAATTAACCGCCGAAGAAAAGCAAGAATTTGAAACACGTTCAAAAGAAATCAAAGACCTAGCGTCCAAAGTTGAGCAGCTTCAAACTGATTTAGTTAATCAGGCGAAAGCCCGCCAAACTGATGAGTCAAGCACCATTGCGGGAATTTTGGTTCGTAATACAGAATCAATTGAAATTGCGAAGGCAATGCTTGATAAACGTCAAAAAAATACCTCTGTTTCTTTTGATGGTATCAAAGCACGCAATATTGTGACTCTAGGTAGCCTTGGTGAAAATTACCAATACGCAAAAAATGACCTAAATCGCGTACCGTTCCAGCCATTGAGCTTGGTTGACCTGATTAACTGGGCACCATTAACCAATGACATCGTGACGTTACTGCGTGAAACAGCTTGGGATCTAATGGCAGATATTGTGCCTGAAGGCGAGGAAAAGCCTGAATCTAGTCTTGAGTTTGGTCCACTTGTATTGAATGTTGGTGTGATTGCACATTGGATCAAAGTATCAAATCAAGTTTTGGCAGATATGCCAATGTTGGCCAGTTATATTGAAACTCGTTTGGCCTATGGTATTCGTTACAAGCTTGAATATTTTGTGGTCAATGGTCACATTCCAGCAACAGGTCAGCCGAAAAACTTTAGCGGCTTGATGGAAGAAGGCAATCACGACACAGTTCCAGTTGAAGCAGGTGATACGGCTCTTGATGTTCTAAACCGTGCAAAATATAAGGCGGCATTATCTTTCTTACAACCTGAATGTTATGTGTTAAATCCACAAGACTGGGGTGTCATTGAGCGCTTAAAAGGTTCTGATGGTCATTATTTAATTGGTGTTCCAACAGGTACAGGTGTTCAAGTATACCTTTGGGGGCTGCCTGTTCGCTTTAGTCCTGTTCAGAAGCCTGCTAAATACTGGTGCGGTAATTTATCAATCGGTTTTGATGGATATATTCGTGAAGATGTTGATACCCAAGTTTCACTAGAAGATGGTGACAACTTCCGTAAAAACTTAGCCACAGTGCGTTCTGAAATGCGTGCTGCGGGTGGCGTTATTGTTCCTGATGCAAACGTTGCAGGTGATTTGCCTGGTGTTCCAGCGGATCGAGTTGCACCAGCATTACCAGTGGTAGTTGTTAATTCTGCCGATGAATTAAGTGGTACGGCTGAAGCAGGTGCAGTTATTAAAGTTCGTGCTGCCAAAGGTAGTTTGATTGCTGCTACACATGCCAATAATGCTGGTGCATGGTCTATTGAGCCAAACCCATTAGAAGTTGGTGTGGTTGGATCAATTACTGCTGTTGATGATGCGGGTACACCAGCATAAAACCTATCGAGTGGATGAATCATTTAAAAGGTATTCAGCAGAGGCAGGGTATCTATGAACAGGTAAGCCGAGTTCGGGCCATGTGCCGTGATATTTATGATTATGCAAAGGTAACAGGGCGAATTGATTACAACCCATTAGAGGGCATTCAGAAGTATCTACAGCAGGGCAAAAAAGAGAATATGGCTCATGTGAGTGAGGCTGAGTTACCAACCTTAATTCGAGCTATTAATAATTACCCGACTACGGATGTCCGTATGGGCTTACAGCTTTTGGCAATGTTGTTCTGCCGTCCTACTGAGCTACGGGGCGCTAAATGGACTGAGTTCGACCTAGAACAAGGTTTATGGAATATCCCTGAGGAACGCATGAAGAAACGCCGTGAGCATGTTGTGCCTTTACCTAAGCAAGCCATTGCCATACTCAATGAATTAAAAACCTATGAAACCACTTCTGAGTATTTATTCCCAAGTAGATCCGATAAGAGTAAGCCTAAGTCAGATACAGTTTTTATCATGGCTTTGCGCCGTATGGGATATGAGGGCAGACAGACACCACATGGATTTAGGCATATAGCCAGTACACTACTAAATAACCGTGGCTTTGATGAGCGTCATATTGAATCTGCTTTGGCCCATGTTAAGGACGGTGTAGCAGGGGTATATAACAAAGCCCAATATTTAGATGACAGGGCAAATATGATGCAGTGGTATGCCAATTATTTAGAAGAAATAGCAGACCAGAGCATTATTCAATTTAAAAAGACCAAGTGAAATCACTAACCCCACAATCTGTATTTTATATATTTCCTACAGAAGCGTGGCTTAATGGCTTAATCACCTTGAAAGCCTTGCTATAAAAGGCTTTCCATTAAGCACCACAGTATTCCATGCACTGGCATAGTGGCTTAATGGATATATTTTATATTTCCCTAGAAACCTTGCGATTTTGCGTTTTTCTCTTGTATGCCTTGCTACATATGGCTTTACGCTTCGCAAGCGGTTTGAGATTCATTTGCGACATAGCTTGTCTTACTACTTATCCAAACATACACAAATATAATTAAATATCGTTTATATTCAGTTTGCTAAGTCTAGGTTGATCCCCGAAAGGCAGCCACCAAATTTGATTGACTTAGCTATTTTTTTGGGATGCTGTGGGAAGGTATATATGAGTAAATTATCAAGGCCTAATACTATTATTCCATCACTTCACTATTATTCATTAGAACAGGCATCAAATATTCTTAATTATTTTGGTGATACCGACTTATGGACAGTGGATAGCCTTATTGGCTTGGGGGGGAATGGTAAGATACATATTTTGGCACCAACTCATGATTTTGGTTTACTTGCTAATACTCACGCAAAATATGAAGGTGACGAAAAGGAGGGCAGAGTATACGGAAGCTACTTAATTAATAGAAATACTCACTATATTTTTTTAAAAATTGATCCTAAGTCATTAATGAGTTTTGGTTTTAATTATTGTGACAAGTCCCATTATAAATCATTTTTTGAATATTATATTTATGATCCATATGGTGTTTTTTTGGATGAAAAAAAAGCTCTAAGCCTACCATTCACCGAGCGCTCAAATTTTAACCCAGATAAGGATGATATAAAAGCTAGATATATTGCTGACTCAAATACCCATTTAGGAAATTTTTTATTTAAATTAAAAAAAACAGAAAAATCATGCTCATGTTTTATATTTAGTAGTGATATTTCTGTCCCCGTCCCCCTTTCCATAACAGAGGATAGGACAAATAAAATACTAAACCCATATGTTGCAGGGCATGGGTTGCATGATGCAATAAAACTTCCTTTATCTAGAGATAACATGTATATAACGCATGATGAGTTAGAATTAATTAAGACGGGTAAATTGAGGAATTTGAATAGTAGAGATATTCAAGATGATGATGAATGTATAACAGCTAGCCATAAAACAGGAATTAGTCAGAGCAAATCTGATGCAAAGTTTGCAGCTAGAACATTAGCTGATTATTTGTGGATGCAAGATAAAGTACAAGAAATAAAAATTGGTGAGATGGCTAAGACATTGAAAAGTATTTTGGTTTCTACAGAGCACAAAAATGAATTGCCTGAAACAGCAAAAAGTATTGAGGAATGGATTAAACCTATAGCAATTAAATACCCATATTCAAGACAAGCGGGAAGGCCTAGAAATGGGTAGGAACCTAAGCTTAATCCCTATTAAGTAGATGTTGCTTACTATTACAATATAAAAATCAAAAACATACTAAGCCCATATTCTTTCATGTATGGGTTTTTTTATGAATATCAAACCAATCCGAGTTCAATTTAAAACAGCTTGCGAGTTATTGGACGTAAGCCGTGAATCATTGCGTCATATCGTGCGCACTGATGCCTCATTTCCCCGACCAATTAAGACAGGGGAGAGCAAACAGGCCTCAGTCTATTTTGATTATGCTCAATTGATCGAATGGCATAACAAGCAAATGCAAAGCCTTGCAGTATTGGGGGCTTAATCCATGACTAAGACCCAAATCAAAGCCATTGCCCTAAATGCCAGTCGACAATTAAACGCCGTGGCAAAGGATGTTTATAACCTAGAGGCATTCTTTAAGATTGCCCAAACAGGCTACGCCGTGGCATTGATCATATTGCCAAGCCTATGTGATGCTCCACATACCGAGTTTAAGCCCTTTGATTTTTGTGATTAATCAGCTTTCAAAGGCAGGATATACCAAGCTCTATATGCCAGTACGCCCCGAGCATATCCAGCTCGAGGGATTTCAAAAGCTAGAGCAGGACACGGCGCTTCGCTTGCTGAATCAACATATCGTGATTGATGAGCAAGGCATTAAAACCGATTACCTCATTGAGCTGTACAAGGATGATGATGCGGAGGATGTGACAATCTTCATTGATGAATCTATCAAGCGTTTATCACCCCCTAATCAATGGGGTGAACTCTTACCATTGGTACAGGCTGAAACATCCGTAAATAGCACTTATCCAATCCATGCATTACCACCACTGGCAAGGGATGCTGTGATAGCGATAGCCGAGCATGTGCAAGCGCCAATTGGTATGACAGCTCAATGTGTCATTGGGACTATGTCACATATCGCTCAAGCGCACGTAAATGCACCGCACCCATTCAACCCTCAAGGTGAGCCATGTAGTTTATATCTACTCACCGAGGGACAAAGCGGAAGTCGTAAAAGTACCAGTCGTAATATGGCAGACAAGGCCATTATTCAGCATGAGCGTAAACAATATGAGTTATACCGCCGTGACCTTGAACAATGGAAAAGCGGTCAAGCAGGGTTAAATAAAAAGGATAAGGAGGCATACGGTACTGAGAATCCCCCATCACATGACCCAAGTACCTTATACAGTGACATCACCTTGGAATCCATTGCAGGGCTATATGTGGATGGCATATTAAACAATGCATCCATTGCCAGTGATGAAGCAGGTCAATTCTTTGGTGGCTATACCATGAAAGGAGATACCCGCACCCAAGCCATTGGAGGCTATGCCAAGTTATTTGATGATGGTTTTGTGGAGCGTACTCGATCTAAATCCAATTTAAACGGGAGTGGTCGTGCTTATGATGGGCGATTGACCTTTAATTTACAGGGACAGCATGAGGTTTTATCAGATGCCTTGAAAGACCCAGTGTTAAGGGGGCAAGGCTTTTTGCCGAGATTCATCTTAACCATCCCTGAGAACTTGGCAGGGACACGCCTACAAGATGCCATTTACCGATCTATGAATGCCAATCATGACCATAGACTGATTGCTTACTGGACACGGTGCGAATACTTGCTCGATGACTGTCCTAGACCACAAGGAGGGCAAGAACTTCACAATGGGCGTTATGTCATTCCCATGAATGAGGAAGCAAGGGAAATAGATGCATCGTTCTACAACATGTTTGAAGAATTGCAGGGCAAAGGTAAGCGCTACGAATACCTACAAGCATTTGCTAGTCGTGCCAGTCAATTAGCACGGCGCTTAGCTACTGTGTTCGCTTATTTTGAGGGCTTACAGTGGATTGATGCCAAAACCTTAACAGGGGCTTGTGAGGTCGTTAAGCATTCACTCAATGAATGGGCAATGTATGCAGATATTGAGGTCAAAACGGAAAGTGATGCTGAACGTCTGATTAAGTGGCTTATTCGAAAATGTGTAGAGCAAAAAGTAAGTAGTATTTCTAAAACATTGGCTATGAAAGGTGCGCCGTCACACCTAAGAAAAGCCAAAGAATTTGACCCTTGTATCAATGAATTGATTGAATTTAATTATGTTCGATTGGTCACTATCAACAAATCCACATACATTGAATTAAACCCTTTATTACTAGAATGACTGCGTTTTTGCGATTTAAAGCTGTATGTCTTACTGCATAAGGGCTTGAGAATCGCAATATAGGTTGCGATAGCACTGCGATAAGTTGCGATTCCTTTGCGATTGATGCAAGGAATCGCAAAATGCAAAACCGCAAATCACATGCTTGCGATATTGAAAGCCTTGATACGTAAGGGTTACAAGATGAAATCGCAAAATCGCAAGGTTTCTAGGGAAATATATAAAAGTTGAATCAGTAGGGAGAACACGACACATCTTAATTAACCCTATTTTGCTAGAAATGGTGGCTTCATGGCTTAATCACCTTGAAAGCCTTGCTATAAAAGGCTTTCCATTAAGCATGATAGGGTTTTATGTGGTGGCATAGTGGCTTAATGAGTAAATAAATTATCCTGATTAAGCCATTATGCCAATGGCTTTTTAGGGTGTTGGCTAAGTGGAAAACCTTACTACATAAGCCTTACAGCGCAATTAAGCCATTAAGCCAAGACTTCTAAGAAAATATATAAATTTGATAGGTAAAAGATGCCAAACGTAAATAAAGTCACTGTCATGGGTGTGCTGGGTCGTAACCCTGAAACTAAACAATTTCCCAATGGTGGAAGCGTTACCACATTCAGCGTAGCAACTTCTGAGTTTTGGAAAGACAAGACCACTGGAGAACGCAAAGAGGCTACAGAGTGGCACAGAATCAGCACCAACGGACGTTTAGCGGATGTTGCCAATAAGTACCTCAAGAAAGGCTGTAAGGCATATATAGAGGGTTCATTGCGTACTAGGAAATGGAAAGACCAAAACAGCGTAGATCGAGAGGTAACAGAGATTCGGGCAGACGTGTTGCAGTTGCTTTAAAAATAAAGCTCCTCTCTTTTAAGGGGCTTATGTTTTTTATTCAAATCGACACATGACCATTAATATGCTTATACCATCGACATATACAAAAACTCATGTTCGATTTTTTAGTTTTTATCGACATATTTATATAGTCATGTTTATTGCATCGACATAATTACAACTTCATGTCGATTTTTATTAAATATATCGACATGAAGGTCGTGTTATGTTTATCCTATCGACATAAACTAAAAATCATGTCGATTTTTCTTATTGTAATCGACACAAAATGAGATAACTGTAATGAGTCAATGGCAAGCAGATCAACCATATAACACTCTACCCTTTCTTCCCCCATCACAAGATGTAGAAAATAAAGCTGTATTAAAATTATGTATTGAAGCTAGATCGGCACTAGCTGAATTAAAACAAGCTGGGGAGTTGATACCGAATCAAACGATTCTAATAAATATTATTCCGCTATTAGAAGCCAAAGACAGCTCAGAAATTGAAAATATTGTCACAACCACAGACAAACTATTTCAGCATGCACAGGGTGATGAACATGCAGACCATGCAACTAAAGAGGCTTTAAGGTATAGAACTGCATTGATGTGGTTCTAGGATTTTAGACCACGTCTATAAGTGATAATCTACTCCCCAATAAGCATGGGAAATGCTTGTTTTTGGAGTCAACCATGACACGAAGAAAACGTCGTAATCATTCAGCAGAGTTTAAAGTTAAAGTTGCTCTCGCAGCAATTAAAGGCGACCACACACTCGCTGAACTTTCTACTCAATTCGATTTA
>CAACWN010000163.1_pt1 | contig 26925 bp, 25 predicted proteins | sample 2275671 | NCBI WGS metagenome assembly CAACWN01 (sample SAMEA5312464, study PRJEB27640) | indoor metagenome | biome: indoor environment; feature: controlled; material: polymer furnished wood metals | place: Austria | collected 2011-04-21 | reverse complement strand
CATTGAGTGGGCTTGTGTTGACCCACTCTAAGATTTGAGCCTGATAGTTTGATGTCAGTGTATTGGGACGGCCTGAGCGATGACCTTCTTGAATCGATTCAAACTGATGTAGCTCCCAATGTCGGCGTTGTAGCCTTATGGTTTCTGGGATACGCTCTTGTAACGCAGCAACTTCGGCAACAGTTTTACCTTCGGAAAGCCAGAGAATAGTTTGGGCACGTTGTCTTTCACGCCAATGTGCTGCATGCTTGGTCAGGAGAATTAGTTGTGCACGCTGTTCTAAGCTGAGTGGGACGGTAACAATCCGTGGCATGTGCAAACATCGTTTAACCAAAAATGTCTTTTCGCATGTTTAGTTATTTTTGTCAACTTAGTATAGATCATTTTAAAAATAGATCTTCAGATTTTCAACTATCAGAGATTTTTAATTTCCCAGGAAATAATAATGAATATTTGATCAGGAAATTAATTATTATTTTAAATAAGTTTAATATAGAAATTGATTTCCATCTAGATGATGAAAGTAAAGCCTTACTCGAACACTTAGAAAAATTAATAAAACATGAAAAAATAGATAAAGAAGACAAAGTATTTATTCTTTTCAATCTTATAGCTAGCTATAGAGGATGAAATGGAAATTTTTGTAATACCTGCAGAACTTAAGCCTTTTATAGATAGCTACGATAAAATAAATTATCAGTTATGGAATGATGATGAAAATAAGGATGTTAAAAGTTTTCGTTCGTTAATTCGTAATCACTATTTATCTGAACAAAAACTCACTTGTTTCTATTGTAAGCAATATATTTTTTCTACTAATGGATTGCATTGGCAAGTAGAGCATATTTTACCGAAATCATTATTTCCTCAATTCCTATTTGAACCTAAAAACTTAATTGTCATTTGTCCTGACTGTAATCGAGAAAAAGGAGACCAAAACCCCCATGTAAATGGTAATACGGCTTGCTCACAATCCACCTACCCGAGCACAAGGGGTCGTTTTAAAATTATTCATCCATTCTTCGATAATTATGAGGAACACATTAAAAGAACTCGCTCTAATCATTGTGATTATCCAGACCACTACTTTTTCACAGCTTGCGGTCCAAAAGCAAAAGCTACTTTCAGAATATTTGATTTGGATCGATTTAATAGAAATTTTGCAGGATTTCCAGATATGAGTGGCAAACAAGTCGGGGCATTAGATGAATTTATTGAAGAAAAAGATATAAATCTACTGACACGTGAACAAAAAATGGCTTTAGTTCAAAAAATTATGGAAAGTATGTAACCGTACCTCCCTCTCCCAAAGGGAGAGGGAGAAAAGCAAAAATTAAAGAAGCTGATGCCCCAACAACATCTCCACCCCACTCACCTTTTTCATATGCTTTAAACGCTCTTTTTCCCACTTCAATTGCTGCTTTAACTCAGCAACATCCTTATCAATCACCTTATACACATCATTCATTTTGAGCTGTTTGATGTTGATATGACTGCTCAAGTGAAAAGACGCAAAAATTTCCTCTAACTGGCTTTGCAAGTTCTGACTTTGGGCTTCCAAAGACAACTGATAAAACTTCACTTGTTCAGAACTTAAAGGCTTTGAGCTTAAGCTTTTATTGGTCTCTAACTGTAATTGGAGTTTGAGCAAATAAAATAAATCCTGCTCTGCATAAGCTTCATTGACCTTTTGCAAAAGTTCAGTCTTATCTAACTTCTTCGCTTCATCAGGCTCACGGTCAGGGTGAATCATCGCGGTAATTTTTAAATATACGGTTTTTAGTGACTGCTCTGCCATTTTGGCTGATTGCTCACGTTTTTGTTGTTGTTTCAACTGCTTGGCGCGTTCTCGCTCTGCTGCATATTGGGCAGAATCATATTCATAACTTTCCCAATCTGTTTCAACATCAAGTGCTATGCCTTGCTCTACCGTTTCAGCGAGGTCATGCGCTTGCGTTAAAATGGCTTTGGCTTTCTTCGCGCGTACATGCTCTGAATGCTGCTTATAGAAAGTATCCACTTTCTCTACTTGTTCTTTCTGTGCGGAAGTCAGCATCTGAGATTTTTTTAGCATCTTGGCTAAAGCGGCTATTTTGGTGTCAATCTGCGCCAAGTCCGCTTTGCTAAAGGCATCGTTGGCTAAGTGATTCCACAAGGTATCGAGCTGTTCAAATAAAACCGTGTGCAACTCGGTATAAACAGGTAAAAGCTTACTGCGCGTATAGTTTTGAATGTCGGCTTGGGCGTTTTGCCATGTCGCCAGTTCTTGTTTTTGTTGTTCAATACGCTCAATCAAACGATTTAATTTTTTCTGCTGCGGGGAGCGCTCAACCTTAGGTAGTTGGCTCATTTTTATATCGTAAGACATCACAATAATGCACAGTAAAGCAGAAGATACTTCAGTGTAGCAGATCGCCCCAATCTGCCACAGTCGAAGCCTAAATGTTAAAGTGCAACCACACGGTTACGCCCTTGCGCTTTAGCTTGGTACAAATGCTGGTCGGCACGGCACAAGGCAGTCTGTGCATCACTATCTGTGACCTGAACCACACTCACCCCGATACTAATACTGATGGGATGCTGATCCAAAATTGGGGCTTGTTCGACAGTTTGACGTAGATTTTCAGCTAAAACCATTGCACCTTCAAGCGTGGTCGTGGGCAACAACACCACAAACTCTTCACCACCATAACGAGCAACAAAGTCCGACTCACGGATGTTCGAGGACAACACCTATGCCACCCCTTTTAAGACTCGATCACCCACCTCATGCCCATACTGATCATTCACTTTTTTAAAGTAATCTACATCCAACAACAGCACCGCATAGCCCACATGACTACGTGTAAACTGAGCGTATAAATAGTCCAGATAATCGGTCAATGCACCGCGGTTATATAGTCCTGTCAGTGCATCATGCCGTGCCAACTTTTCTAATTCTATATTGGCCGTTTTAAGTTCCTGTGTGCGTTCCTGAACCTTTTGCTCAAGCGTTGTATTGGCATCCATTAGCTGATGTTTTTGTGTCAACAGTGTGTCGGTCATACTATTTAATGACTGTGACAAGCCTTTAATTTCTCTAATACTGGTATTCGCCTCAAAGTAAACATCTTCACGTCCCTGCTCGACTGCATGCGCACTTTTTGCCAAGTTTTCAATTGGACGGCTAAAACGATTCGCTAAGCGATAAGTCACAAAAAGTAGCAGTAATGAAATCACAAAACCAATAGCTAAGATTTGATGTTGCAGTGACCGAACTTCTACCAAGGCTATCGAAACTGGCTGGCGAATCATGACATGCCAACCCAAGTTCATCTGTGTTTGTGAAAACACAGGAACATCCGTGGTGAGGTAGTTTTGTCCCTCTCCCCAGTCATGCACAAAGTAATTGCCATGTTGTTTACTAAAACTCGGAGGGTTCACCTGACCAATACTTTTAAACGGATATAGAATTTCACCCGCTTGGTTCACAATAAATACTTCAATCCCACGTTGTGCGGCATTTTCAGACAATGAACTTTTCAGCACATGGCTTGCCCAGCTCCAGTCTGCATGCGCAGCCAAAACGCCTTTTATTTTATGCGTTGTAGGGTCATAAATGGGAGTCGCAAAATCAATAAATCGCATCGGTTCATTCGGGTTAATGGCCTTGATTTTTTTGGCGAGTAGAACAGCCTTGTGTACATCGCCCAAATACACTCGCTTGGAGCCGTGAATAAACCAATCCCGCTCAGATACATCTGCACCTTGCAATAAATGGTTTGCCGCAACTTCGACTTTCCCTTCAGGGTTAGCAATCCCAAGCCATGCATAATATTGATATGATTTTTTAACTTGATCGAGTTGCTGTTGAACACGTGGATTATTAAAGTCTGCCTCAGCAATAAACGGTGATTGACTCAAAAGCACCATTTCCCGTTCGCGTTCTGTCAACGAATTGGCCAAAGTATTACTGATACTCTTCGCAGCAATATATAAGGTTTGACCGCTGGATTTACTCATTTGAGCCGAAGCAGTTTTACCGATATATAAGGTAATACAAAGCCCCAAAGTAAATGCCAAACCAGCAAATAACACCATCAACCGATTAGGAATGAATCCATTTTTAGCATTTACCCCACTGCTCCTCAGTTTAAAGTGTTTCAGTCAACAACAAAACCTACGCGATATTTCGTCTCTTTCTCTGTGCTAAAGCGATGTTTTAGCAATACTTTGATATCGCTATCCATGTGAGCTTTTGAAGCTTACCAATAGTTTTCGACCGCGATATTTCCTTCACCACGGCGGTTCATGGTCAGGCCACGTGCTTTTAATGCCTCTTTGGTATCTTCGACCATTTGCGGGTTACCACACAGCATCACATGGCTGGTTTCAGGGTTCAGACTCAAACCGACTGCTTTTTCAAGCTCACCATTTTCAATCAGTACGGGTAAACGGTCATGCAGTGGTGCATGCGGATCACGGGTAATAATCGGCACAAATTTAAAGCCTGTATGGCCCTCACCAAAGGTCTCTGCAATTTCTTGAATGCGTGTTGCATAGGCCAGTTCAGAGGCTGTACGTACACTATAAACCAGTGTAATGCTCTCGTATTTCGACCACGTCTCAAAGTCTTGCAACATCGAGATAAAAGGTGCAAGTCCTGTCCCTGTGCCCAGTAGCCATAAGTCTTTTGGTAACGGCAACTGATAACGCGCCAAGGTCAAAAAGCCGTACGGGATCTTTTCGAGGTAGATCTCATCATTAACTTTTAAGTGTTGTAAATTCGAGGTAAATGCACCTTCAGGCACCACAATCGAGAAAAACTCTAAAGTTTCATCAAAGGGAGAGGACACCACCGAATACGCTCGAACCACCAATTCATCACCCACTTTGATGCCAATACGGGCAAATTGTCCTGCGGTAAACTTAAAATGTGCAGGTCGCGTCATAGTGAAGCTAAAAAGTGTATTGGTCCAACGGTGTACGGATAAAACCTTTTCTAGGCTAAATTTTTCAATTGACATGATTTCAGCGTGGCATCAAAGACGTTGCTCATGTTAGCATGACCACATAATTTGTTAATATTTTTTAAATGTTAAGGCTATATTCATGCGCATGACTTTACGCCAGTTGGCGGTTTTTGTAGCAGTTGCTCAAGAAGGCACAGTAACCAAAGCCAGTGATGCGGTTCGACTCACCCAGAGTGCTGCGAGTATGGCTTTAGCAGATCTAGAAGACGGTTTGGGAGCTCCTCTGTTTGACCGTCTAGGTAAGCGTCTTCAGCTCAATGATCTGGGTCGTTTCCTGCTGCCACAAGCTTTAGAAATTTTGGGTCGCTGTGATGCTTTCGAGCAAGCCGCTAAAGGTGAGTTACAAAGCATTGATTTGCGTTTGGGTGCAACCCTGACCATCAGTGACTACCTCATGCCTGACCTAATGGCTGATTTCTTACAAATTCAGCCTCAAGCCCATTTACAACTGCAAGTTGGTAACACCCGTCAAATGATTGAGGCGGTGAATCAGTTCCAACTAGATTTGGCTTTGATTGAAGGCTCTTGTCACTTGCCGCAACTGCAATGTATTCACTGGCGTGACGATGAATTAGCGGTCTGCTGTGCACCAGATCATCCTTTGGCGCAGTTAAATCGCACATTAACGCCTGAAGACTTTAAATCGGTCGAGTGGATCTTGCGCGAAGAAGGTTCAGGTACGCGTGAAGTGTTTGATAATGCTATTTTAAAAGACTTGCCTGATGCCAATATCCGTCTAACTTTAGGTCATAATGAAGCGATTTTAAAAATCGTGGCGGGTGGTTTAGGGATGTCCTGTATTTCAAAGCTGGCAACTGAACCTTTGCGCGAAAAAGGCCAGTTGGTGGTACTTGATACGCCGTTCTGGTCTCTAACACGTCCACTGTTCATGTTGGTACATCGTCAGAAGTACCAAGGCCCAGGACTCAAAGCCTTTATGAAATTCTGCGAAAAATAAGTAAGCAAAAAGCACCCGAGGGTGCTTTTTTTATTTCCCAAATTGGCGCTCACAAGGCTCACCATCATTGTTCCCATCCATTTTGGTATTTGGACAATTCCTTAAGAAATAAACCGCTTCTTCATAAGAACGCATTTGGGAGCAATGGGTTCGTCCATCGCATTTAAACTGTCCAGTGCTGACAGGTAAACGACCATTTTGTTTATCAATGCTTTCCGTCACACGTTCCGAGCGAGGTTGATTGGTCTGATGCAGACCTGCATCTAAATTACGCTTCCCTTGCTCAGATAGGATTTGATCGGGCAACTTTCCTAAAGCTTTACGCTGTTCTTCTACAATCTGTTGCTGCTCAAGCATCAACTGTTCAGCTTTACGCTGTTTTTCTGCACTATAACTTTGATATTTCCCATAGGTCAAAAAGCTCAATACCGCGACGATAATGATGCCAATCACGGTGATGATGGTACTTTTATGTCCCGCCTCATGGTAACGTGGCGAGGCTTGGGTATGCGCTTTTTTCTTATTGGGTGATGTCGTTGCTTTGCTTTCTGAGGACAGACCGAGCCGCTGGATATTGCCAGCCTTAAACTTGCCTTGGTCTTCTACAATCATAAACTGAAGCGCTTCACCAATCTTGGGTTCAATGTTGTGCTGTGGCAAATCTTTGATATGAAAAAATACATCATCAATATCCCCCTCCACCTCAATGAAACCAAAACCACGTGAGGTACTAAAGCTTTTGATTTTCCCTTTCAGAAACATAATCTGCTCTATTCAATTGTATTTTTCGTATTGTAATCAATAAAAAAGAGACTAAAAATCCTCTTAGCTTCAAAATGCAAAGATTAATCTTTGCACGATTGCACTCTGAATCAACGCTGACTTAGCGTCTAAAATTAGACAATAAGTCTGTGGTGATCGATTTATTATGGCTTGAGACTTTCGATTTCTTGGCTTTGGCAGAGTTGTCTTCAACCCGCTCAATTTTAATCGCTTTATAGCGGTCGCCATTCTCAACCACATTAAATTTCACGCGTTCATTACGTTTCGGCTCACCTGAGTCTGCAGGGAAATCCGAGATATGAAAAAATACGTCACCTTCAGGTGAGGAAATAAAGCCAAAACCTTTATCCGCATTATATTGCTTAACTTTTCCTTGATATTGCTCGGCCTTCATAAACAGATCCTAATATGTACACGCTTTGTTGTAGTATATAAAAAAGAGGCTATAAAAGCCTCTTTTTGCTGGGGCTTAATCTTAATCTTTTTGAACTGAACCAAAGATTTTGTCGCCCGCATCGCCTAGACCCGGCACGATATAACCATTGGCATTTAAGCCTTGGTCAATTGAAGCTGTGAAAATAGTGACATCTGGATGCGCATCCAAAACACGTTTAATGCCTTCAGGCGCCGCAACCAATACCATCACACGGATGTCTTTACAGCCACTTGCTTTCAATACATCAATCGCAGCAACCAATGAAGAACCCGTTGCAAGCATCGGGTCGATAATCATCGCTAAACGGTTTTGTACATCTGGAACTAATTTTTTGTAATAAGTACGTGCTTCAAGCGTTTCTTCATCACGCTCTAAACCCAGTACAGACACTTTGGCACTTGGGATCAGGTTTAAGAAACCATCTAACATGCCAATACCCGCACGTAAAATTGGCACAACGGTGATTTTTTTACCCACAATGCGGTCTACCGTTACTTTACCATTCCAACCATCAATTTCATGGTCGCAAACAGGTAAATCTTTGGTCGCTTCATAGGTCAACAGCATGGTCACTTCCTGAGCCAGCTCACGGAAGTTTTTAGTGCTGATATCTGCACGACGAAGAAGACCAAGCTTATGACGAATCAGTGGATGACGAATTTCATGGATAGCCACGGGAGAGCACCTAAAAGGTAAAATAAAATTCCTTACATTATAAAGCTTTTTATCGTGCGATAAAAACAAAAAAGCCCCCAATTGATGGAGGCTTTTTTGTTAAAACGAAACGTTTTTAAAAATTAGTGCTGTTGAGAAAGCATAAAGTGGATTGGAGATAAGATCTCTGACTGAAGTGCTAACTTAATAATTGGATCTGGATAGATACCAATCACAAGCACTGCTGCCGCAGCTAAAAGCACCATAATACCACCCACTTTTTGGCCCCAATGATCCACAGCATCTACACGCGGTGCATCTGGTGGTGTCATGTACATAACAACCATCACACGGAGGTAGTAGTACAGACCAATACCAGAACCAACAATGATCATCGCAGCAAGGAACCAGTGCTGAGTCGTTACCGCAGCCATGACCACAAGGAACTTACCAATGAAGCCCGCTGTCAATGGAATACCTGCAAGCGATAGCATCATCACGGTTAATACGGCAGTCAGCACTGGACGACGCCAGAATAGACCACGGTAGTCCGCTAGACTTTCTGCTTCGTCTACGTTGTTGTATGGACTAGACATCAATGCAACCGCACCGAACGCACCAATCGTAGTTAACACATAAGTGATCACATAGACCGAAACATTACCAAGGCTTGCATAAGTCATGCTGATTAAACCAATCAACAAGTAACCAAAGTGCGCAATTGAAGAGTATGCCAAGATACGTTTCAAGTTCACTTGTTTCACTGCAAGGAAGTTACCCACCAAGATCGATAACACCGCAATCACGGTTAAGATCGTCACGATTGAGTCAACAAGGATCGCACCTGAAGTTAAGATGTAACGTACAAACAGACCAATCGTCGCTACTTTTGCAGCTGTTGCAAGGAAAGTTGCGATCGGAGTTGGTGCACCTGCATAAACGTCTGGCGTCCATTTGTGGAATGGCGCTAAAGACAGTTTGAATGCCACAGCAAAAACAATCAGGCCTAAACCTAAAAGTACCATTGGCTGTTGAATGTTTTGCATTAACGCTTGAACATTGTCATAGAACGACATTGAACCTGTGTACGCGTAAATATAAGCCATACCCATCAACAACATTGCCGAAGCTGTTGCTGAAAGCACCAAGTACTTCACACCCGCTTCTAAAGACTTAGAGCGCTGGTGTGTATAGGCCAATAAGCCATATACAGGAATTGACATCAACTCAAGGCTAATGAAGAACGATGCATAGTGAGAGCTTGCCACCATTAACATTGCACCAGTCACTGATGACAACATTAAGATATACAACTCTTCACGGTTATCTTTATAGCTTTCGATATAGGCATGCGACAGAGTACAGCATGCCAAAGCAGCAATTAGAATAATTACTTGGTACAGCAAGGTGAACGCATCCACCATGAACATACCCATCACGTTCGCTGGTTTAAAAGCACCACCGAACATTGTGAAGAGTACATATGCTGCTGCAAGGTTTAAGCCCACCACTGATGCTGTCGCAATTAAGTTATGGTTACGCTTAATTGCAGTAAGAATCATCACGACGATCGTTGTTAAAGCAACGATCATCACAGGAGCTAAAGGCATAAGCTCAGAAAATGACATTGTGAAGTTCATGACTTATTGCATCTCCACATTTTCGAGTTGAACAGTTGCTTGACTCGCAACGTCAACTACTTCTTGTACAGGAATGTAGCTGTTCGCTAACCACGCCATGCTTGAATTTGAAATATCAAGGAAGCTTTGTGGGTACAAACCAAGCCATAACAGACCGAAAGCACAGATTAACAAGATCACTACTTCACGCGCATTTAAATCTTTCAATGGGTTGTTGTAGTGCTGCTGTTGTTCTTCGTTTGGCGTACCAAACAACGCTTTGTGGATCAGAATCAAGCCATAAAGACCTGCAAATACTAAGCTTACTGCTGCAAGAATAGTAAACACTGGGAATTTTGCATAAGAACCCATCAAGATCAGGAACTCACCAATGAAGTTACCTAGACCCGGAATACCTACAAGCGCCGCCACGAAGAACATGAGGAAGAATGCAAGATATGGGAACTGGCCACGCATACCACCCATCAAACGCATATCACGTGTATGAACACGCTCGTACACTTGACCACACATAATGAACAATGCAGCAGATGATAGGCCATGTGCCAACATCATGATCATCAAACCTTGGAAGGTTAAGATGTTACCTGCGTAAATCGCAAGTAAAACAAAGCCCATGTGCGAAATTGACGTATACGCAAGTAAACGTTTCATATCGGTTTGCTGGAAAGCACACCAAGCACCGTAGAAGATACCGATTAAACCGAAAATGATCGCGATGTCTGCAAACTGTGCAGAAGCCGCTGGGAAGAATGGAATCACAAAACGTAGTAAACCATATGCAGCGGTCTTAATTAAGATACCTGCAAGGTCAACCGAACCTGCTGTAGGTGCTTGTGCATGCGCATCTGGTAACCAGCCGTGTAATGGGAAAACTGGAAGTTTTACCGCAAAACCGACAAATAAACACAGCATGAATGCATAAGCAACGGTAGGTAATTCTTTGTCTAAAGTGTTGGCTACAGCTAATAAGTAGTTGTAATCAAAACCGATCATACCCGTCATCATGTAACCATAAACCACAAGGCCTAGGATACCGATCAACATAATAAGACCAGCGACTTGCGTATAGATAAAGAATTTGGTTGCAGCATAAACACGTGACTTACCTTCTGCTCCTTTATGACCCCAAAGTGCGATCAAGAAGTAAATAGGTACAAGCATCATCTCCCAGAAGAAGAAGAACAAGAACATGTCAATCGCTAAGAATACACCGATCACACCACCCAAAGACCATAAAAGGTTTAAGTGGAAGAAACCAACATTCTTTTGAATTTCACCCCAAGAACAGCCGACAGCCAACACACCTAAAAGTGCAGTTAAGCCCACCATTAATAGAGATAGACCATCCACCGCTAAGTGGATGTTAATGCCTAAAGTCTGAATCCATGGCAACATGAATTCAGCAGACCACGATGGCACTTTCGCGCCAAGTTCGTAGTTAAATGTACCTGTCTGCCATAGCGCAACAGTTAAGCCCAAAGTAATGAGCATACCCACTAACGCGATATAACGCGGCAGTTTGTCGTCGAGTTTGTCGACTAACCAACAAATAAAACCAGCAATGAACGGAACTAAGATCAGCGCGGGTAGAATCCAGTTGTTTGTGATTTCCATCTTATTTCCCCACGATCTGAGTTACGATCAAGACCATTAGCAATACAAAGATACCTAATGCCATGCTTGATGCGTAATCACGCAATGAACCCGTTTGACGTGAACTTGTGAAGCTATGACCACCTTTTACAAGTGCAGGCAAGACTAACCACAAACGATCAATTGGATCACGACCTAAAATCTTCGCAATAAGCAAATATGGTTTCACAAAAACGATGTCATAAAGCGCATCGAAGCCCAGTGCATTACGGCAAATGTTTGCAAGACCTGCACCCAATGACGTTTTAGCAAAGCCTTTCACTGCGCTATAAGCAAACGCGAATAAGACCACACCAATCACTAAACCAACCAATGCAATACCTACAGCAGTCCATTCAGCGCTATGCATGCCATGTTCTAAAGCTTCAGGAATCACAAATGCTGGAATTTTTGCTGCATTTAAAATGCTTTCCACAGGTGCTTTAAGTGCCGCACCGACGAAAGTTGAAAGTACAGCAAGAATCGCCAAAGGACCCCAAAAGGTAATGCCTTTAATCGCATGATACGGTGTATTTTCTTTACCAAAGAACACAACCCAAATCAGACGGAATGTGTAAATCGACGTTAAGAAAGCACCAGCTACACCCACCCAATATAATGAGTTATATACTGCGATTGATTCGCCTTGTACCCAAACTGCGCCCAAGATCGCATCTTTCGAGAAGAAGCCGACTGTAATGAATGGAATCGCTGCCAATGCACCGCCACCAATGGCGAAACAAGCAAATAGGAATTTGTTCTTGTAGAACAAACCGCCCATCTTGAAGATGTTTTGTTCGTGGTGGTAAGCCAAAATCACTGCACCTGAAGACAAGAACAATAATGCCTTGAAGAATGCGTGAGTCAGCATGTGGAACAAGCCTGCTTGATAAGCTTCAGCACCCACAGCCATAAACATATAACCCAGCTGACTCATCGTTGAGTAAGCCAAAATACGTTTGATGTCGGTTTGAACCAATGCAGCAAAACCAGCCACTAACAACGTTACCGCACCTGTGATTGAGATAAACATCATCACTTCAGGCGCCATTTCAAACACGGTGTACATACGGCAACACAGGTAAACACCTGCAGTTACCATCGTTGCAGCGTGGATCAATGCAGATACAGGTGTAGGACCTGCCATTGCATCGGCCAACCATGTTTGTAATGGGATCTGTGCAGATTTACCTGCCGCACCCAAGAACAACATGAGTGCTGTCCAAATGGTTAAAGATGAACTTTGTGTCATCACTGTTGGTGCAGCTGCAACCACTTCAGCAATGTTTAAAGTACCGAACTGTTGGTAAATTAAGAACAAAGCGATCAATAAGAAAACGTCACCGACACGTGTTACGGTAAATGCTTTAATTGCTGCAAAACCATTTGCAGGGTTTTGATAGTAGTAACCAATCAGCAAGTAAGAGCATAGACCTACGCCTTCCCAACCTAAGAACAATAACGCTAAGTTATCGCCCAATACGAGCAGCAACATGCTGGCAACGAACAGGTTGAAATAAGAGAAGAAACGCGCGAAGTCTTCTTCACCACGCATGTACCATGATGCAAAGATGTGAATCAGGAAACCCACACCCGTCACCATACCCATCATGAGCAGTGATAAACCGTCAAGATGTAAGCTAATGCCTGGGCTTAGGTTACCTACATTGAACCATGTCCAAAGATGTTGAACATAAGTCACTTTGCCATTATTAACAAAGTCTAGACCAGCGATCAAAGCAACCAATGCAGAAAGGCCAACCGCTCCCACACCAATAATGGCAGCGACATTTTCAGGAAGCTTGTTGCGACCTGCCGCTAAAAGGACAAAACCAATGAGCGGGAATAATACTGTTAAATATAAAAAACTCATCCGCGCATCTCACTAGCAGCATCCACATCCAAGTGATGGAAGCGATGGTAGAACTGAAGGACGATCGCAAGACCAATACAAGCCTCTGCCGCAGCAAGCGTTAAGATCAGAATAAACATGATTTGTCCGTCTGGTTGTACCCATGCACTACCAGCCAAAACAAACGCAAGCGCAGCTGCGTTCATCATGATTTCAAGACTCATTAACATAAATAATAGATTGCGTCGCACCATCACACCGTAAAAACCCAGTGCAAAAAGAATGGTTGCAACAATCAAACCATGTTCTAAAGGGATGTTGCCCATTATTGTTTGTCCTCTTCTGCACCTGGTTCACGTTTGCCAAGATGGAATGCTGCAACCAACGCAGCAAGCAATAACATGGCAGCAACTTCAACCAATAATAAATAGTGAGTAAAGAGTGCTTGGCCAACGACTTTTGGACCCACAACTTCAGTCCCCATAACAGGGCCAGCCGCTGTGTAGTCAGAGCCGAGCATCCACACCAACACCAAGCCCATTAAGAAGCTCATGAGCGCTGGATATGCCCAAGCAGACGATGTTAACCATTTACGTTCTTGTTCAACGGTGTGTTGACCAAGGTTTAACATCATCACTACGAATACGAATAACACCATGATCGCGCCTGCATAGACGATGATCTCAAGCGCGCCAGCAAATGGCGCACCCACGATCATAAACATGCCTGCAACTGCAAGAAGTGACACGATCAAGCTTAATAAAGCGTGTACAGGATTCGCGTTGGTCACAACACGAATCGTAGAAACGATGGCCACAAGTGCCATCAAATAAAATGGCCACATCATGGTAATAAGCTCCGTACATCAACTGGTGCGCTTTCACGCTGCGCTTGACCTTTGTCTTTTCCAGTTACAGCCATACCTGTTACACGGTAGAAGTTGTAGTCTGGGTATTTACCAGGACCTGAAATGAGTAAGTTTTCTTTCTCATATACCAAGTCTTGACGAACGTATTCACCCAACTCGAAATCTGGAGTCATTTGAATTGCAGTCGTCGGACATGCTTCTTCACACATACCGCAGAAAATACAGCGTGAGAAGTTGATACGGAAAAACTCCGGATACCAACGACCATCTTCTTTTTCTGCTTTTTGTAGTGAAATACAGCCAACAGGACATGCAACTGCACATAAGTTACACGCAACACAACGTTCTTCACCATCTGGGTCACGTGTTAACACGATACGACCACGGAAACGTGGTGGAACAATTTGTTCGGCTGGCACTTCTGGGTAAAGAATGGTGTCACGTTTACGTGTCACGTGTGAGAAAACCATCCACAGTGAACGTACGATTGACCCGAACCCAGCTAGAATTTTATACATTTTATTCTCCCTGCCCTTACCACAGAATCACTGCGCCAGTAACTAATAAGTTAACTAACGCTAATGGTAAGCAAATCTTCCAACCAAAGTTCATCACTTGGTCATAACGCGGACGCATAAGTGAACCACGAGCCAAGACAAACATCATCACAAAGAATGCTGTTTTGATAATGAACCAGAATACTGGTGGAATGAACGGAATATCGATGTTAAATGGCGCTAACCAACCACCGAAGAATAGCGTTACGATCAATGCAGAGATCAGAACCACGTTGACATATTCCGCAACGAAGAACATCCCCCATTTCATACCGCCGTACTCGACGTGGTAACCTTCCGCCAATTCTTGTTCTGCTTCTGGTTGGTCAAATGGATGACGGTGAGTGACCGCAACACCTGCAACCACGAAGATTAAGAAACCTAAGAACTGTGGGATGACAAACCATACATCTTTTTGTGCTTCTACAATTTCACGCATATTGAATGAGCCTGCAATTGCAACCACACCCATCAATGAAATACCCAAGAACACTTCATAGGAAATGGTTTGAGCTGCAGAACGTAGACCGCCAAGCAATGCATATTTGTTGTTTGAGGACCAACCACCAAACAATACAGCATAGACTGCAATACCTGCCATTGCCATAAAGAACAATAGACCGATGCTCATGTCTGCAACACCTAAGTATGGTGATACAGGAATAACCATGAACGACATCACCGCTGTTGCCATGGCAACAGCAGGAGCTAAACGGAAAGTCAATTTGTCAGCAAACTTTGGTGTCCAGTCTTCTTTGAACATGATTTTCAGCATGTCGGCAACGATCTGGAACATCCCCCCAGGACCTACACGGTTCGGACCATAACGGTCTTGCCATAAGCCCAGTAAACGACGCTCAATAAAAGACATCAACGCAGCGATGAGTACTACAACGAGTAAAATCACAATCGCTTGAATGACTGAGTAGGCAATTGGCCAGTTCTCAGCCCAAAGCGGCGTTTGACGGATTAATTCTTGTTGCATGAATTACGCTCCTACCGCGACTGATACAGGCTCAGCAAGTGAAACCGTAGGTGCAAGACCAACTGGATAACCAATATAACCTGTAGGTAAATAATCAATCACTTGAACTGGAAGTACGATCGAAGTCTCGCCTGCTTTCACAGTGATTTTTTGACCATCTTGAACATTCAAACGAGTTGCATCTTGCTCACCCACTGCAAAGACCGCTTCAGGAATACGCGATTCCATCGCAGGTGTTTTCACAGTAAATTCACCAGAAGCAAAAATGTGATGCATCGGCACTAAACGGAAGCTTTCAGGGTTTGCAACCACAACCGCTGGAGCAACGAAACTACGTGCTGGACGCTTCGCTAAACGATCGAATAAACGCACACCCGAATCACCACCTTTTAAGTGACCACCCACGTTATCTTGGAATTTGTTCCAAGCTTGTGGTGAGTTCCAACCTGCTGACCATGCAAATGGTACCAGTGAAGACGGCGTCTGGTTCCCAACATAACCTTCCATAGAGAATGTTAATGCCGAGTCGATATCTGTCGGTTGTTTCGGTTCATGCACGTTCAATGGTGCACGCATAGAGGTACGACCAGAGTAACGACGCGGTTCACGCGCAACTTTCAAACCATGGACACGGAAGCCCGCATCTGGAGCTACATCTTGAATCGCAGCAAGTGCAGGTACGTTTTTCGCAACTGACTCGATTACGTCATCAAGCAAGGTCCAAGAAATCGCTTTACCCTTCACACCTGTTTCAATGGCATGTAACCAGCGCCAAGATTCTTTGATCGCCAGTTCAGGTTTGTAGTAGCTCGGGTCATACACTTGATAGAAACGTTGTGCACGGCCTTCTTGAGAGACAACCGTACCATCGCCTTCAGCAAATGACGCAGCAGAAAGTACGATATCCGCTTTCTTCACAGTTTCAGTTTCAGAGTGATCTAAAACAATCACATCTTTACCAGAAAGTGCTGCTTCAACTTGTACCGCTGGCAAACGACGGAATAGATCATTTTCAACGATCACAACCGTGTCATAGTCTTGTGCAAACGCTTGTTCTAAGCTTTGTCCACCGAAGATTGCTAAGCCCATAGAGTTCACTTCAGGAACAGTCAAGCTTAAGCCAGCATTTCCACCAAGATTTTGCGCGACTTGTGCAGCAGCTTCCATGATAGATGCGTCTTGTAAACTTGTACCTGAAATGATCAGTGGTTTCTTCGCCGCTTTCAGTGTATCTGCAATGTTCTGAGCAAATGCTTTCGCATCATCTGCCAGACCAAGAATTGCATCACCTTTCACAGCAGCAGCAACGGCAAAACCTAAACGAGCGATGTCGTTTGGAGAAGCAACCACTTCACCTGCAGCAACATCAGCAAGACGAGTTTGCGTTGCAGCGAGGATGAAAATCGGTGATTTCGCATCTTGAGCAATACGTTGTAGCGGTTCTGCTAACCAGTCTTGAGTACGACGTTCTGCAGCCATTTCTTTGGCTTTGTTTTTCGCCGCTTGACGAACAGACAACGCCATACGTGGCGCAGTTTGCGTTAAGTCTTCACCCAAAATAAGCACGGCATCATAGCTTTCGATTTCACGCATACCGGGGTTATATACACCTTCGGTTTGCATAATCGATGCAGCCAATTCAACCAAGTTTTGCTCTTTTTGAGACATACCTGTTGAATAGTTCTCTTGACCGACTAATTTGCGAAGCGCGAAGTTCGACTCAAGTGATGCCCGTGGAGAACCAATACCTAAGACTTTTTTGCCTTGGATATTTGCAATCACCGTATCTAATGCCTGATCTACAGAAACTGTAGTGACTTCAGCACCATCACGGAACTGCGGTTGACGTGGACGATCTGCACGGTTCACATAACCTGTACCAAAACGACCTTTGTCACACAAGAAGTATTGGTTCACTTCACCGTTGAAACGGTTTTCGACACGACGAAGTTCGCCATAACGCTCACCCGGAGAAATATTACAACCCGAAGAACAGCCTTGGCATACGCTTGGCGCATACTGCATGTCCCACTTACGGTTATAACGTTCTGAGTGAGTTTTGTCGGTGAATACACCTGTTGGACAGATTTCAGTTAAGTTACCCGAGAATTCAGACTCTAAAGTGCCTGACTCAGGACGACCAAAGTAAACACGTGACGCGCTTGCATACACACCAAAGTCAGTACCACCCGCATAGTCGTTGTAGTAACGAACACAACGGTAACATGCGATACAACGGTTCATTTCGTGTGAAATGAATGAGCCCAGCTCTTGGTTGTAGTGTGTACGTTTAGTGAAACGGTAACGACGACGATCGTGTTGAGTCATCACGGTCATATCTTGTAAATGACAGTGACCACCTTCTTCACACACTGGACAGTCGTGTGGGTGGTTCGTCATCAAGAACTCAACAATTGACGCACGGAAGTCTTTCGCTTCTTTGTCTTCAATCGAGATGTAGGTATTGTCAGATGCAGGCGTCATACATGACATGACTAAACGACCACGCGTATCTTCAGGATTCGCGTATTGAGTCACGGCACATTGACGGCAAGAACCGACAGAACCTAAGGATGGATGCCAACAAAAGTACGGGATATCAATACCCAAAGACAAACATGCTTGCAGCAAGTTCTCTGAGCCATTGACTTCGTACGATTTGCCATCGACATGAATTGTAGCCATAGTCGAATTCCTTAAGCTTGTTCTACGTTGCTAGTTTGCGCAGCAGCATTCACTACTTTTGCTTCAAACTCGCCACGGAAATATTTGAGTGCACCCATCAACGGTTCCATTGCACCCGGAGCATGCGCACAGAAAGTCTTACCAATCCAAAGCTTACGAGTAAGTTCTTGTAAGTGATCGATATCTTCTTTCTTACCTGTACCATCTTCCAATGCTTTCAGTGCTTTCACCGCCCACGGTAAACCATCACGACAAGGCGTACAGAAACCACATGACTCACGTGCAAAGAATTCTTCTAAGTTACGAGTCGCTGAAACCATACATTGCGTTTCATCCACCACCATCAGCAAACACGTACCTAAACGTGAACCTGCTTTCATGATGCTCTCAGCATCCATCGGTAGATCAATGTGTTCAGCAGCCAAGAAGTCTGTAGACGCACCACCCGGTAACCATGCTTTAAGCTTCAAGCCATCACGCATACCGCCCGCATAGTCTTCAATGACTTCACGCGCAGTTGTACCAAATGGAAGCTCCCAAAGACCAGGGAATTTCACCTTGCCAGATGCACCATAAATTTTTGTGCCTGGATCTTTCGATTTACCCGCAGATAAGCCGATATACCATTCAGGACCACGCAACATGATTGCTGGTAGGTTATTGTAGGTCTCTACGTTGTTAACAATGGTAGGACGACCCCAAGCACCTGCAACTTGTGGGAATGGTGGTTTCGTACGTGGGTTTGCACGGCGACCTTCAAGCGAGTTGATTAATGCAGTTTCTTCACCACAGATATAACGGCCCGCACCAGTATGCACATGCAACTCGAAGCTCCAGCCAGTTCCAAGGATGTTTTCACCCAAGTAACCTTTGGCACGAACTTGCTCAAGCGCTTCATTTAAGTAAGCAGCCGCTTCAATGTACTCGCCACGAATAAAGATATAACCATGAGTTGCTTCTAGCGTATACGCTGCAATCAACATCCCTTCGATCAATTGGTGAGGAAGTTTTTCCATCAACAAACGGTCTTTAAAGGTTCCTGGTTCCATCTCATCGGCATTACAAATCAGGTAACGTGGACCTGAATTGTCATTTGGCGCCATCAAAGACCATTTGATCCCTGCTGGGAAGCCCGCACCACCACGGCCTTTTACGGTCGCAGCTTTAATCACTTCAAGCACATCTTTCGGCGGCATAGTGATTGCTTTTTTCAGACCCGCGTAACCTTCAAGCGCTTCGTAATCATCTGCATTACGAACGTGCTCTTGTTTACTCAAACGCCAAGTTAATGGATGCGTTTCTGGGTTACCTTCGCCATAAATTGGTTTTGGTTCGGTATTCATACATACTTCTCCAATAACTGTTTCACTGAAGAAACTTCAACCAAACCGTGAGTGTCTTCATTCACCATTAAGGTTGGGCCTTTGTCACAGTTACCTAAGCAGCAAATCGGCAGCAAAGTAAAACGACCATCAGCAGTCGTTTGACCAAACTGAATGCCTAACTCGCGCTGAAAAGCTTCTGCTAAAGTTTCCGCACCCATCAAGAAACATGCAATCGAGTCACAAAGTAAAATGACGTTACGACCCACGGGTTGACGGTAAATACGGTTATAGAAAGTTGCAACACCTTCCAAATCAGCAACACTGATTGTCAATAACTGAGCAATGGCGTTTAGCTGCGCGTCATCTACCCAGCCATTACGGCGTTGTACACACTTCAAAGCATCCAAAGATGCTGCACGTGGGTACGGGTAGTGACCAATGTGATGTTCAATTTCGTGGATTTCGTCCGTAGTCAAAATCCCTTCAACATTCACGCGTGGCTTTTTATCAGTCAAAATCATCATAATGCGTTTACCCCTTAGCGATCCACGTCAGCCATAACGACGTCAATAGTCGCTAAATAAATGATCAAGTCAGACATTAAGCTGCCGTTAATAACAGAAGGCATTTGCTGTAAATGCGTGAAGGTCGGTGTACGAATACGGGTACGATAACTCATGGTTGACTTGTCTGAAGTCAAGTAGTAGTTCGACGCACCTTTGACCACTTCCGCCATCACAGATGCTTCACCTGCAGGCATGACTGGACCCCAAGATACGCTTAAGAAGTGCGTAATCAAGGTTTCAATGTCTTGTAAAGTCTTGTCTTTTGGTGGTGGAACAGCCAATGGATGATCTGCTTTGTACGCACCTGAAGGCATGTTGTCTAAACATTGCTTCACGATTTTGAGTGATTCTTCAATTTCACGGAAGTGAACCATGACACGTGCATAAGCATCGCCTTCGTACTCAAGTGGCACATCGAAGTCGTAGTTTTCATAGCCACTGTATGGACGATATTTACGAACGTCGAAGTCAATACCTGTTGCACGCAGACCTGTACCAGTCACGCCCCAAGCCAATGCAGATTTTGCATCATATTGAGCTACGTTACGGGTACGACCAATAAATACTGAGTTGCGTAATGCAGCGGTGTAGTATTCATTCATACGCTTCGGCATCCAATCTAGGATTTCACGAATCAGATGCTGCCAGTTGTTTGGCAAGTCATGCGCTGTACCACCGATACGGAACCATGCTGGGTGCATACGGTAACCAGTGATTGCTTCAATCGCGTCATAGATTTTTTGACGATCCGCAAACATGTAGAAGACTGGTGTCATACCGCCGGCATCTTGAATCGCAGTACCGATATACAATAAGTGGTTATTGATACGGAACAATTCAGACATCATGACACGGATACATTGCGCGCGGTCAGGTACAGTAATACCCGCCATTTGCTCCACACCCATCACATAAGGCATGTTTTGCGCACAACCACCTAAGTAGTCGACACGGTCGGTATAAGGAATGAATGAATGCCAAGTTTGACGTTCAGCCATCTTTTCCACACCACGGTGGTGATAGCCGATATCAGGCACACAGTCTTTCACTTCTTCACCATCTAACTGCAAGATTACACGGAAAGCACCGTGCGCAGATGGGTGGTTCGGACCTAAGTTCAAGAACATGAAGTCTTCGTCGTCATTACCGCGCTTCATACCCCAATCTTCAGGTACGAAACGAAGGTGTTCCTGTTCGTAATCCTGCTTTGCTTGGTTCTGCATATACGGCGTATATTCAGTGGCACGTGCAGAGTATTCTTTACGAAGTGGGTGACCTTCCCAATAGGTTGGCAACAAAATACGACGGAGCATTGGATGCCCTTCGAAATTGATCCCGAACATATCGTAAGCTTCACGTTCGTACCAGTTGGCATTTGGCCAAATGTTGGTTGCAGTTGGAAGATTTACATCATTTTCATTCAATGCAACTTTGATACGAATATCACTATTACGCTCAAGCGATAATAAGTGATAGAACACAGTAAAGTCAGACGCAGGCAAACCGTCGCGGTGTGTACGTAAACGTTCATCTACCGCAGACAAGTCAAACAACATCACGTATGGACGTGACACTGTACGCAAGAACATTAAAACTTCTTGTACGCGCGCGCGCTCAACCCAGACTGTTGGAAAGTCTTCAAAAGTCGTTTGCACATAGAAGTTCTCGCCAAATTTGGTTTTGAGCTCTTCTACAATTGCAAATGCTGGGCGTGAATCAACTTGCGCTGACTCTGGCATAGCGTTTTCAGTTTCAGCCATTGGCTTGGCTTCCTATTTAATACAAATTCATTCAACCTAAACGACAACTACACCCAGACCGGGTGCATCAAAACAACTGTCGTTTAAATTATTTAATTTCATCCATAGAGCGTAAGTTTTTCACTGCAATACGTTCAGCATTCTTACGGTCACGTTCTGGCATCATCTTTGGCTTATACACTGGCTTAAGATCATCACCAATCACGGCAGAAAGTGGACGGCGCTCTAATTGAATTTGGTCTTGTAACAACATTAATGCTTGGATTAATGCTTCTGGACGGGGTGGGCAACCTGGAATATAAACATCGACTGGGATGATTTTATCCACACCTTGTACTACTGAATAAATATCGTACATACCGCCAGAGTTTGCACATGCGCCCATTGAAATAACCCACTTCGGTTCCAACATTTGTTCATATAAACGTTGAATAACTGGAGCCATTTTGACGAAACATGTACCTGCAACAATCATCAAGTCAGCCTGACGAGGTGAAGCACGGATTACTTCGGCACCGAAACGCGACAAGTCATGCACGCCAGTTAAAGTCGTTGCATACTCTACGTAGCAGCAAGATGTACCAAAGTTAAACGGCCAAACTGAGTTCTTACGACCCCAGTTCACTGCTGTATGTGCCACGTCCTCTAAACGAGTCATGAACACATTTTTATTCACTTCTTCTTCAAGCGGATCCGTTACGATTTGACGCTCTTGAAGTGGATATTGATCAGCATCCGGATTCGCACGGGTTAATGTATATTTCATCCCGAGTTACTCCTTATCAGACGATTTAGCCGGTGACTTATCTTTCACACGACCAGATGATTGAGCTGGGATTTGACCTGTAGGGTCCATAACCAACTCTTCAATTGAATTAAAGCGAGTGATTTCTGCAAGATTCATATTTGGAGAACCAACTTTAGGTTTAATCCCTGCTGCTTTACGTTTGTCAGAAGGCGACCAGTTAAGCGCACCAGTAGACAACTCATAAACCAAACCAACGAGTAAAACTAAAATAAATACTGCTGCAGTGGTGAAACCCACCCAACCCACTTCACGAACCGATGTAGCCCATGCATAAAGGTAAAGCGCCTCTAAGTCGAATACGACGAAGAAGATTGCAACCAAATAGAACTTTGCTGACAGGCGGATACGTGCGCCACCAGCACCAACCACACCTGATTCAAATTGCTCTTGCTTTGCACGGCCCCATGACTTACCCCCAAGGAGTAATGGGACAGTGAGCATAAAGACGCAAAGAAATGTAACGCCGATCACGAAGGCAATAATTGCCCATTCGTATGGAGTAATGGCACTCATGCGGGGATAACTCCTGGCAGGCCTAATTTATTAACAAAGAATGCATGTATTGGCCTTCAAATACACCAAACACAAAATTAATCCCGCCAATTGTACCCGATTGCTGACGTAAGTTGCTAGCTTATAGACCTTCGTCTTTAGGATGATTTCTCTTCGTTTTTTGAGATTTTTTCGATGAAAGCCCTTTTATTTCGAAACCAATCGCTTTATCTAATAAAACACTACTATTCTATTATTTTTCCAAATTTTAACATTCAAACAAAGCCTATAAAGCATTTTTCAGCCTTATTTCGATAACAATCACACAATCAGCAGTTTAAAAAACTCAGCTCTTCAACTGCAGCATTTTGCTTATTTAAAAAGTAAAAAAGTAGATTAAGTCACTCATATTTTTTGTATTTTTTTGCAAATCACCCCAATCAATTAATGCACTTGGCTTTTTCTTGTGCTATTGATATAAACAACCAACAACAAAGAATAAGGAGCACCACATGAGTCTGGAATTCACCCATAAACCTAACTATTTTTTATTTGCCCAGTTGCTTATTCGCCATGTTGAAACTTATGTTCGTAAACACCCCGATGCCAATAATGCCATCTTTGATTTACGCGACATTTATGAACTTTTTCGCCAAGACAAAGCTTCAGCCACCACCAACCTTGATGGCATTATGAATATTGTGGATGAATATAAAATTGAAACGATTAATGGTGATCAAAAGCTCATTAGCCGTTATGGCATAGATACGCAAAACAACTCTTTATTGATTGACTTTAATGCAGATGCGCTTGAAAGCCTAAAACAAGGCAAACAGATTATTTCTCCCGATGCCAGCATCCAAGAATAAGCCAGCATTGAAAATAAAAAAGCACCGAAATTCGGTGCTTTTTTATTTTCAATGCTTAGCTTTTTGGATCCGTACTTTCTTTGACACTATACTTCTTTTTAGACTTACTAAAGCGGTGTGCCGGCCATGTCATGGTAAAACGTGCACCACCGAGACTTGGACTCTGATCCACTTTAACACTACCACCGAACCAATAGGCAATTCGACTCACAATCGACAATCCTAAACCATAGCCACCCGATGCTCTAGTCCGACTATCATCCAAACGTGCAAAGGCTTCAAAAACACGCTCTCGCTCATCTTCCGGAATGCCTGGCCCATCATCTTCAACACAAACATAGGCCATACCACTGTCATTAATTCCGCCACTGACCAGCACCTGATGGTCACCATAACGAACCGCATTACCAACCAAGTTCTGCACCACGCGGTGTAAATAACGACGCTCAGCTTCAACTTTTAAAGTTAAAGGAGGAGCATTTAAATGAATTTCTTTCTGGGTTTTTAAGGCTTCCGTCTCAACCACCACCTGATCTAAGACTTCAAACAATACAATGTTTTCAATATCGAGTGATGGTGTGCCCTGCTCTAACTTGGCATAGGTCATGATTTCATCAATTAAGGTATTTAAAGCCTCAATATCTTTATCAATCATATCGACTTGCTGAAGACGATATTCATAATCATCTTCTTCAGCCAACATTTCCATACCAAAACGAATCCGAGCAACGGGCGTACGAAGCTCATGTGAGACCGCACGCATCAGCTCACGCTGCGCCTCGATGAGTCGCTGAATATGGTCTGACATGCTGTTATAGCTATTGGCTAGACTGGCCATTTCATCGGTGCCATCGACAGGCAAACGTAGGGTCATATCACCTGCTTTCATACGGTTTAAACCGTAATTGACCTCACGCAGTTTACGCTGCATCGGTACAAGCAAGCCATACACCCCCAAACTGAGTACAAACAGGCTCAACAAGGTAATCCCCGCTGCGAGCTGAAACGGCATCCAGTTGAAAATAGGCACAGGCCCCAATACCAAAACCTTGCTCGGTGAACTAGGTAAAGGTGGAGACACAATAGAAATGGTGGTGCCACGCACAGAAGCACTATCACGATATAAGATCACGCTATGATCTAAACGCAAACGACCAATCTGCTCCGACTCTAAAGCCAGATTTTGTACTTCTTCAATTTGCACAGGATAAGAGAAATGTTTCTGTACTTTTTCCAAGTACTCTTCTTCTTGACCTGGGTAATACACCAAATAATCTAGGATAAAAATCGGGAGTGCTTTCATTTGCAGCTCACCAATTTTATCTACTTTAATATACAGTAAATGTTTCGGATCATCTTTTAGACCAATAATCAGGTAAGCGACTTGCGTTTGTGCATCATAACGCACAGCCGCTTTACGCTCACTGATCCGCTTTAATTCTGCACGACTCAAATCCACCTTATCGGCAGGGATCATATTAATCGGCAGTTCAAGCAAATCTGAAGCATCTGAAATCCAGTCTGCTTTTTGCTGTGCATTGGTCTGACGGGATACACCTTCACTAATAATAAAGGAAATCCCGTCCGTCAAAGACTCGCGATATTCTTGCACTCGCTGATAGTTAATAATTTGTACAAGCAAATATCCCATGAGGGCAACAATAGCGACCAGCACTACCAGCCCAGCATAGATACGCAAGAATATACTGTGTTTGAACACTAAAAATGTCCCGTTTTAACGAATCAAATAAACGGCTTAAAGACCATTGGTTTCTTTTACAAATAAGTAGCCTTTACTACGTACCGTTTTAATACGTTTTGGATTTTCAGGGTCATCACCAATTTTTGGGCGGATACGCGAAATACGTACATCAATTGAACGGTCTTGACCGTCATATTCGATACCACGTAAGCGCTCGAAAATGTCTTCGCGAGAAAGAATGCGTCCTGCATTTGAAGCCAACAACCACAATAAGTCATATTCAGCGCTGGTAAAGTCAACCAACTCACCATTTAAAGTCACTGAACGACCACCGTTATCGATCACCAGATCATCAAATTCGATACGCTGTGCAACTTCATCTTCAGGTGCTTTGTCTGTACGACGTAATAAAGCACGAATACGTGCAAGTAAAACACGTGGCTGAACTGGTTTTGCCACATAGTCATCTGCACCCATTTCTAGACCAAGCACTTGATCCATATCTTCAGTACGTGCAGTCAACATCAAAATCGGTTGGTGATAATGTGGACGTACTTCACGGCAAATGGTTAAACCATCTGCACCTGGAAGCATCACATCCAACACCACCATATCGGGTTGTTCTGCAATAATACGGCGAATGGCACGGTTACCATCGGGTTCTACCCCAACCTCAAGACCATTACGGATCAGGTATTCTTGAGTTAAGCGAGCTAGGCGCTCATCGTCTTCTACGATTAAAATTTTTGGTAACTTTTCTTCTTGGCTCATGGAGTGCCCCTTTATTTTGACAACTTAACGTATCCTTTAAAATCCAAGGGATACGCTCTGATATATTTTGCAATATACACACGTTTACATTGTAAACAAGATCTTGTTCACCAAACTGATACATCAAAGTAGCATTTTGTTATACATTTTTTTAACCTCGAAATGCAGGCTTTCTCGCGTTTGCTGTATATCCAACCAAAGCAAAAGAAACGTTTCTTTACAAAATGGCGATTTTTCATACCAAGTCACTGTTTGAACAGTTTATAACTCACTCACTCGTCTGTTTTGAACTTATCCACAATGTTATCTATAAGCACTTAAACCGAGCTTTGTTATGCTATCGCCTTGTCTAATAAGGCTTATAGGACTTACGCATTGACGGATTCAAAAAAGTATTAAAATACTTTATAAAGTATCTGTGATCAGACGAATTAAAAATGCTTCTACAGCAACTTGTACACTACCCATTTATATGGGCTTTCTCATGACAGAACCGAACTCTATTAGCTGCACACAACTTGCCGAGACTTATAACATCTCGCATGATAGTGTAAATCGCTTTCTAGA
>CAACWN010000006.1_pt1 | contig 29023 bp, 21 predicted proteins | sample 2275671 | NCBI WGS metagenome assembly CAACWN01 (sample SAMEA5312464, study PRJEB27640) | indoor metagenome | biome: indoor environment; feature: controlled; material: polymer furnished wood metals | place: Austria | collected 2011-04-21 | reverse complement strand
GTAGACGGATCACGGACTTCACCATCGTTGATATCAAAGCCATTATAAAATAACCATATGTTCTCTTGTGCCAACAACAAGGCATCTAGAAAAGCCCCTTGATCATCTTCCAAACGGGAACGATCCCCCAGTTGTGGCTTCAGCAAGTCCATCAGGTCAAAAGGCAAATGCGCACTGCGGTTGGGAAACTTGCCACTGTCCAAGCCCAACATCACGATCAACTTATACGGCACAGGTCGAATCTGGCCAATTTGACTAAACGTGATCTGCCCCGTGGGTTCTGCATAGTCCAGTTGCGCTTCTAAGGTCTTTTGGATTTCTTCTAATACATAAGGCAAAGGTAAACTTAAACTGCGCAGTGCATGATGGTCGTGTTCGTCATAGAAACTCGCCAAGGTCAGCATACGTTCTTGTTTTTTGACCATCTTATACACTGCGGCCAAAGACTCGACACCTGCGGCTTCAAACTCGCGAATATCTTCCATCAAACTATTCAGCCAAGTTTCCGCAGTTGTCCGTTGTCCAGTTTCATGCGCGATCATCCACTCGGAACGGTGTTTAAAATCTTGATAAATTTCAATCAAAACACCAATCAGCTCAAAATCACTCGACTGTACTTGGGCATAGCTCAAGGTCTCATGAAACAGCACATGTTCTGGTACAGCGACGCCTAACGCCAAACGATCTAAGGCAAACTTCAGACTATAACGATAGTCATCATCACCTTCGGCCAGACTACGTTTTAAATGCTCGGCATCCAATCCACGTTTAAAGCCCGCGTTGATCAACAGCTCCGTCATTCGCTCGATCATATTCATGTCTAAGCCGTAACGTTGTTGCGTTGCATTTAAACTGAGCCAATCAGCAAAGTCCTCAATACTGAAACGCCCCCGCACCAAGACCATCCGTCCCAGCACAGCACGCCAGGCATTTAAGGCATCGAGTTGAGTCACGCCTGCCAGCTTAATCGGCAGATAAATACTGTCTTTACTGAGTTGGTGACCCTTTTGCAAAGCTTCACGCTCATGCGGAGGAGGCGCAAAAACACTGCGAATAAAAGGTTCTAGCTCAGTCAAACTGGGCGTCAACACTAAAATATCGCTTGGACGTCGCGGTGCATCAGCCGTGCCCTGAGCCAACCAATGCGTCAGTTGATCTTTGAGGACTTCAAGCTGTCTAAGGCTGGAGTGACAGACATGAATCTGTATCGAATCATCTTGTTCAGCCAAGGCATACTGATGCTGCGTAGGTTCTACCAAATACAGGACATCAGACTGAATTTTACCAAGTAAAGTTTCTGGATATTCATCGACAAAGATATCGGCCCAGACGCCGTCTTCACCTGAAGAAAGGCTGGAAAGTAAAGAGAAATGGTCGCGCGCTTGTTTACCAAATCGGGTCAGTAAAGGATGGCGAGACTCTCGGGTTTCTGCATTAAAATTGAGGGTAAACTCATCAAAAAACTGCTGAATCTCGGCATCATTGGCATTTGGATTTTTTTCAATAAAACGCTGCTTCACCCGTGCGTCATAACGCGCTTTCCAATTGGGATCGACACTGTCCGCCCAATATTCTTGCGATGGGTTATAGTGAAAAATAAAGATCTCGAGGTATTGTCCCAATCGATGTAAAAACTCCAATTGCCTTGGCGGTAAATCTAAAACCGTAAATACCACCAACTGTGCAGGCAACTTTTTAAGTGCAGCGTCTCGGGTCTCTGCTTGATCGAGTAAGCCCCAAAATGCAGTATCAATACGCTGAATTTGTTCAAAGTCAGCATGGAACACCACTTGCCAGAGCCAACGTTGCCATGCTTCCAATTCATAAGCTTGATTGAGTTGAAAAGCACTGAGTTCTTGCTGAGTTTTAAAGAACATCTGCTCCAAATCGAGCGGCTGGTTTTTGCCCCACGCTTGTAACCAATTGGTCTGGCAACGGCAACTTTGCGGTGGGCAGCCTTTGGTGCAATGCCCACGATAATCCATATAAAAACTAAACAGCCGTGAAACCTGCTCCGCGACCCAATACAGCATGCTTTGCTTTTTGAGCTGTTTATCGATGCCTTGTTGCAAACGGTCAGCGCTGGCATAGATCCGCTGAATAATCGGATACAACGGATGAGCAACCTCTAAAGGATTCAGCTCGGCTTGTATAAATTCTTTTAAGGCTTGAAAGACACGCCATTTAATAATCAATCGCGGAATATTGGCTTTACGGACTTCATCTTTTTGGTCGACCAAAACCCACTGATAAGCCGACCATTGAAAACCACGAATACGATGATGAAACTGCGTGTTGGCACTAATGCCCTGCTGTTCTGCCAACTTTTGTGTTAGCCAAGCCTCAACCGCAGGTGAAGGTACAATAAAATGCTGTGCTTGCAGCACTTGAAAGGCATTTTTGGCCGGTTTAAAGACGGTTTTTTGCATGGCTTGCAACAGAACATCAATACGCTGACTTTGTATTACGTGTATCGCCATGTTTCCTCTCAAATAACCATCTTATGAAAAATCTACAAAAGTACACAGATTATTGACTATACTTCTGGTTCTGTCTATGTCACTTTGATGACATATTTCTATTTAAAATTTGCTTTAAAATACGTACTTTAAGCAAAACTAGAATCAATGTGAATCAGGATATTTTAGGATTTAGAAAATGAAATTAGAGCATATTCCAGAAAAAATTGATCCCTCTTTAAATTTAGAACAAATCCGTGAAGAGTGTTTGGATTTAGTCAAAAAGCGCGCCTATTTTTCCGCAGGTGCAGCGGTTATTCCAGTCCCTTTCCTTGATGTGGTGATTGATGTGGGCATATTGTCGCAGTTGATTCCCGAAATTAATGCCCGCTTTGGTTTAACCCCAGAGCAAGTCAGTGTCTACGACCCAGAAACCAAGCAAATACATTGGTCAGAACTGCGTAAACGTGGCGTGGAGTTCTCTGGACTGGTGGTGGCACGTACAGCCGTGAAGAAATCCCTCAATAACATGGCAGCCAAATACATCACCAAACAAGTCACCAAATTCATTCCCTTAGGTGGACAAATGATTGCGGCCAGCTTGGGTTATGTCGTGATGAAAAAAATTGCGGAAACCCATGTGGAAGAGTCGTATAAGCTCGCCAAAGGCATTCAACTGAAACAAGCCGCTGAACAAGGAATTCCTGTTGCAGCGCCAGTGACTCAAATTCCCTTAAGTTAAAGAACTAAATCCGCCTCTAAAAAACGGTCAAATGACCATAATGCCAGTCCACTAAAAAGCCGACTGGCATGTCTTTTTAAACTCTAAATTCTCATCGATACACAACAACGTCATTCGCAACCTGCTCAGCCTTTAAAATGGACTGTTTTTGCAATAAAAGTTGTTTTATATACAAAAATTGAACAGGTTTTGCGAATGACAAATGTTTTTGGTTCTTTTGGCTAAACAAAAGAACCAAACGAACTCCAAAAATTAGACTTTAAGCGGTAAGACTCCGCAATAAAGAACTAAAAATGCAACCTGAAATCGACTCAAATATTCCACCAACTTATTGAAAAATAACTATCTTGGCAGAGTCTTATCAGGCTCTTATCCAATTTCATCACTATCCAGAGGCTCGCCCTACTTTTCTTTCGGGAAAAGTAGGCAAAACCATTTTCATCTGCAAAACCTGTTCTCTTTTTGGATTTATTAAAATAAATCGCAGACATTATTTTACTTACACCATGCAGGTTGCAAATGACATTTCCGTGTATCGTATTTTTGTCGAGCTCAGGTTAAAAGGTTAATACGAAACTACTTAACCAACTCACATTAGCTCAAATGACCGTTTTTAAGCTTTTTAATCTGTATCGCGATCCGCTTTGAGCTGTTTTAAAATTGCCCTTAAGACTTCAATTCGGGCCTGTTGTTTATCATTGGTGGAAATAATATACCAAGGCGCATAACCCGTATCGGTATGTGCAAACATATCCGCGGCTGCCTTTAAATAGTCATCCCATTTGTCGCGATTGCGCCAATCTTCTTCGGTAATTTTAAAGCGTTTATGCGGAGTACTTTCGCGGGCTTTAAAACGCGCTGCTTGTTCATCTTTATCAATCGCCAGCCAAAACTTAATCAATACGGTTTGACTGTTGCTGAGGTTTTTTTCAAAACGATTGATTTCCGCATAAGCGCGTTGCCACTCCACCTCGGTTGCGAAGCCTTCTACCCGTTCTACCAAAACGCGTCCATACCACGTTCGATCAAAAATAGTGATGTCATCCGACTGCAATTTGCTCCAAAAACGCCACTGGTAAGGACGGCGTAACTCATACTTTTCAGGTGCGGCAATGGTATGAATTTCATATTCTCGCGGGTCGAGCTTTTTCACAATGCGCTTAATCGCCCCCCCTTTCCCAGCGGCATCCATACCTTCAAAAGCGATCACCACTTTACGGTCATCACAGCGGATGGCATCGGCCACTTGTTTAGTGAGTTTTTTTAACTCTGCTTTATAGTTTGCATCCTCAGCTTGAGGGGCTTCAAACTGAGTCAGAATATCCGGTATCGCTGCTTGCTGCCACTTTAGCGCGGCCTTTTTTTCATGCTCTGGACAGTGTCGCAGCGCTGTTAAAATTGCTTGTGCAAAATTGTGATTACGCAAATCTTCATCTTCACCATCAATGATTTGCCAGTCATCGGTGAAGCGCGTACGTAGCTTTTGTAAGGTGTCATATTGTTTTTTATTGCGCCAGTCTAGCCCATGCAACTTATGCCAATGCACTTCGCTCGGGTCCATATCATCCAGACGCTTTTGCAGAGACTTCCACGACAAATCGAACCAAACTTTTAAGACATCTACGTTGTTGTTTTTTAAGTCCTGCTCAAAGGCTCGCATATTGCTGACGTATTCATCAAACAAAGTGTCGTCCAAAGGCTTTGAAGCATGCATAGCCGTAGCCAACAAATCCCCATACCAATTACCAAACCACACCATAATTTGCCCTTCGGCAGGTACAAATCGAGTATAGGGCTGCCAAAAAGGCTGTTTTAGATTAAACAAGTGCGGTGGATCGGCTTTGACATATAAAAAACGCGGATCGACCCATTCGCGCAGCTGTTTCACCGCTTCGCCTTTACCCGCAAGTTCAATTCCACTGACCAAAATCACTAAACTTTTTGCATTGCTCTGATCACGGGTATTCATCAACGCATATTGCGCTTCAATTAAGTCCAGTGAAAGCTGTTCTTCGTTCAGCACTGCACTGGCGATCGTTTCTGTATCCATTACCCCTCCTTTTTTCTATTTAATCAAATCACTAGATCCTAAAAAATGATGCTCTAGATGATTTTCACACGCGTCTTTTGACTACTTCTACATCAAACTGACCACAAATAAATAGTTTTTTTGTCACTTTGTCATAGCGAGTTCCGTCATCACGCACTAAGATTTAGCTATCTTTAAATAGAACTGAGACAGCAAATGTCCAAACTCGCCGCCCTCGATGAGCTTTTAGAACAGTATTACCAATTGCATTATCATCAAGATTCGGTGCTCTTCCAACGTTTACAAGATGTGCAAGTCTGGCAAAAACAACGGATGCAGCGCACGCATAACAAGGCTTTTGCAGAAAAACAAAACCTATTGATGGCCGAGTATTTTATCAACCGTTTATATGGTGGCCCAGATTTTGACGCTTTGGCAGGACAAATTGCACGCTTGAGCAAATATGCGCACAAAGCGGAGAAATTAATTCCCGAAAATGCCATTAAAACCGGTACCTCTGGGGTTGAACTGGCAATTTTGGCGGTGCGACTGGATGAACAAGTGGCGATGCAATTGCTGAAAGATCACCATCCCTCTGAAGCCTTAACCGATGATTTGATGCGCCAAGCCTATTTAAAACTAGAACAAGGCGAAGAACGCTTGAAACAGCTGTATTTACTCGATCAATTGGGTAAGAACCTCGATAAATACATGCGCTCTTTTATGGTCTATACCGCTTTTAAGATGTGTAAAGGGACGGCCAACAAATATAACTTCAATGTCATGTATGAATTTATGCAGGATGGCTTTTTGGCCATGAAACCGCTAAGGTCGGCGGAGAAATTTGTGAAAGACTTTACTGCGGTGGAACGTCAAATTATTGATAAAGTCCATGCGGGGCATTTGTATCCTTTTCAGTAAATTTCAACGAATGACTTGATAAAAATAAGCCAGCAGCAGCTTTGCTCTGCTGTTTTTCTGTATATTATTCAGCACAATTGCATGATGGTTACTGTACAACGTCCTAGAATCTGTCATCATGCATGCACTGCAACATTTACCCTATTGCTATGTTAGGAGTGACTCCCATGTCGAATGAAAATCAAACGCCTACCGCTACTCAAGAGTCGGCACAAAACACAGACAAAGTGAGTCCATTTTTAACTGAACCATTACCCCAAGGCACGGCGCAAGGTCAACAAAAATCATTACAACAACAGTTGACTGATACCCCTGTGACGGGTTCTGTACCCAAATACAATCTTCCTCGCGGTGCTAACACAGGTAACGTCGGCAGTACCACACACTTTGGTTACCAGACAGTGAGCAGTGAAGATAAAGCGCAAAAAGTGGCGGAAGTTTTCCACTCGGTTGCCAGTAAATACGACATTATGAATGACTTGATGTCTTTTGGTATTCACCGTCTATGGAAACGTTTTGCGATCAATATGTCAGGGGTTCGTCGTGGTCAACGCGTATTAGATATTGCTGGCGGGACAGGCGACTTGGCTAAAGTGTTTAGCCGCGAAGTTGGCCCTACAGGTCATGTAGTACTTTCAGACATTAATGAATCGATGTTGAATGTGGGTCGAGATCGTTTAATCGATGCAGGCTGCACCAATGTTGACTTCGTATTAGCCAATGCTGAAACCCTCGATCCATTTGAAGACAACAGCTTTGACCTACTCACGATCTCGTTTGGTCTACGTAATGTGACCGATAAAGATGCAGCACTTGCAGCGATGTACCGCGTGCTTAAACCAGGTGGTCGCCTACTGGTATTAGAGTTCTCTAAACCTGTGTTTGAACCATTTTCAAAACTGTACGATCTATATTCGTTCACTGCACTGCCGATCATGGGCAAAATTATTGCCAATGACTCAGAAAGCTATAAATATTTAGCCGAGTCCATTCGTATGCACCCAGACCAACGCACGCTAAAAGGCATGATGGAAAATGCAGGCTTCCAAAACTGTGACTATCACAACCTGACAGGCGGTATCGTTGCTGTACACCGTGGTTTTAAACTTTAAAATTAAACGTTTAAGGGCAAATTATGTGGTCGATTCTGGCACTCGGTGCAATTGAACGATTAATTCATCATGTGATTAATTTGGATGCGATCACTCGCATCCAGCTCAATGAACTACAAGGCAAGATGTTACGTGTGGTGATCGCGTCCCCGCAACTGTCTGTAGATGTGTTCTTTGACCAAGCCAAAGTGCGCTTAGAACCTACCGTTACAGGGCATAGTGAAACAGCGTCCATTTTCGAACAACGCCCTTTTGACCAAGCTCAATCTCACACCCCAGCAACCGCAACTTTAACGGTAGCCAATGTGGTTGAGCTGCTCAAGCTATTACTGGCAGATGATGTCGGTACTATCCCACTCCAAGGTGATTATCACCTTCTACAGGATATTCAACGGATTATGCAACACGCTGAGCCGGACTTGGCTGCGTATTTAAGCCCGTGGATTGGCCCAAGTTTGGCGCATGAATTGGCCAAAATTCAGCTGACACCAAAACACATCAAACAGGCCTTACAAAGTCATTTGTTTTTTGCTGAAGATGCCTTGAAAGAAGACAGTGGTCTATTTGCCCCGCGTTGGCAAATGGATGATCTGCATCAAGATACCCGCATTTTTAATCAAAACTTAGATCGTGCCGAAGCCAAAATTCAACAACTTCAAGCACAGATTGACACTCAAGACTCAACTCAAAACTAGGTATTTACATATATGATTCCGCACGTTTCACGTTTACTCGAACTTTGGCGCATTGCCGCGCACTATAGACTCGACACGTTGTTTCCTGCGGAAGAATTGCCTGAAAAAGCGCGCCATGCGCTGGGTGTAATTCGTATGCACCCTGCGGCATGGTCCAGTCGTGAACGAAAAAACCCACTGAAGCTCAAACAAGCTTTAGAGGAAATGGGACCACTGGCGATTAAAATGGGACAACTGCTGTCTACTCGTCGTGACCTGATTCCACCTGAAGTGCTACAACAACTGGTTCTACTCCAAGACCGTGTCAAACCCTTTGGTTCTGATGTCGCGAAAATGCGCATTCAAGACTCACTGAAAGCAGATGTAAATACGCTGTTTGCACGCTTCGACGAACAACCTTTGGCAGCAGCCTCGATTGCTCAAGTACATACAGCCGCTTTACATGATGGGCGCGAAGTGGTGGTGAAAGTCACCCGTCCCGCTATTCGTAGTCAAATTTTACAAGACTTTGAAATTTTAGAATGGTTGGGCGATTTTCTTGAAAAACGCCTAGAAGCCGCGCGTGCACTACACTTATCTGAAATTATTCAGGACTATCGTCAGGTCATCTTAAATGAACTGGATTTGACCTTAGAAGCCGACAATACCCGTCGTATGCGCCATTACTTTACAGGCTCAAGCATGATGTATGTGCCTGAAGTCTATATGGATAGCAAAGACGTGATGGTGGCTGAACGCATTACGGGCGTTCCCATTTCAGACATTGAAACCTTTGAAAAGCTGGGGATGGATCGTAAAGATCTGGCGGAAAAAGGCTTAACCATTTTCTTTACCCAAGTCTTCCGTGACAACTTTTTCCATGCCGACATGCATCCGGGCAATGTCTTCGTTGAAACACTAAACCCAAGCCAACCACGCTATATTGCACTAGACTGTGCCATTATGGGTGAGTTGTCGAAGCACGACCAAATGACCGTGGCACGTATGCTGCTTGCGGTCATGAACAGCGACTTTATGCAACTGATTCAAATCGTGCATCAAGCTGGTTGGATTCCACCGGGCACAGACCAAGATGCACTAGCACGTGAAATGCGTCGCACGGTCGGGCCAATGGTGTCCAAACCTATGCATGAATTGGACTTCGCGGGCATTTTGATTCAAGTGATGGATATTGCACGACGCTTCCATTTGGAAATTCCACCACAGCTGATGCTGCTGCTTAAAACCCTCGTGCATGTTGAGGGTTTAGGTACAGACCTTTACCCAGAGCTGGACATTTGGAGTTTGGCAAAGCCAATCCTGACCGATTGGATCAAAGCGCAAATGAATCCACAGAAGAACCTAAAAGAGCTGGGACAAAAAATTCCGGACTTACTTTTAGGGGCACAAGACTTCCCGACGCTGTTGGTCGATAGCTTAAATGGTCTCAAAAACCAATCAGTTTGGCATGCTAAACAGCTCAATGAACTGCAAAGTATGCGCCTACAAATGGAGCATCAGCAAAAACGCAGTTGGATTTTTGGTAGTCTCATGGCCATTTTGCTGTCGATTGCGATTATCTCGCCTTGGTTTATTTCAGTGATTTTAATTGTACTCACCAGCTTACTGGCGGTGTGGCGCGTGTTTAAATAGACGCTTTCTGCTGTATTAAAAGCCTGAGTCTCTCAGGCTTTTTTATGTTTAACTTTTAAGTATAAAGTGACCTCAAAGTCATTATTGGATCACTTTTGCCAATGCGCTCATTCTCTCGCCAGTTAAAATGACAATATATATTGTCTCTTTGAATGATAACGATGACTCAAATCCTGCATAAACACCCTCCAGCTTTAAGCATTCGTGCAGGTAAATTAGCACGTCAACTCATTCAAAGCGAAGGCTTACAAGCTGAGCAGGTCGATATTGTGCCTGGCGCCGCAGGTGGGCCCAAAGGTATCGGGATTCAAGGTTTAGACCAAGCCATTTTTGGTGAATTCTTTGCTCGTGCACCGCAAAGACGGACTTTGATTGGTTCGTCCATTGGCAGTTGGCGCTTTGCCAGCATCTTAGCGCACGGTGCAAAAGCAGGTACCGAACGTTTAGGTGAACTCTATACCAACCTCTATTTTGACAAAAAAATGCAGCGTCAAGAAGTCAGTGATATTTGCCGTGGCATGCTGCTTGACTTGGTGCAAGGCAAAGAAGCGGAATTGGTCAATCATCCCGATTACCACCTCGCGGTACTGTCAATTAAGGCTCAACACATCTTCCAAAGTGACCAAGTTCTCCCGCTCTTGGCCTCTGTGGCAGGTATCATCGGCACAACCGCTGTTGCGCGAAAGCATAGTCGCCACTTTATGCAACGGGTGATTAGTCAGCCCAGTAATGGTAAACAATTTAAAGTGGAAGATGATTTTCCCACTCATTACCACAGTCTCACCGCTGCAAACGTTCTGCCTTGGCTGATTGCCTCAGCTTCTATTCCAGGTGTGATGGCCGCAATTCGCGATATTCCAGATGCACCACAAGGTAGTTATCGTGATGGTGGTCTGATTGATTATCACATCGATCTGCCTTTTGAGAGTCAAGGCATTGTGCTTTATCCACACTTTACGGACAGCATTACGCCGGGGTGGTTTGATAAGCTGTTTAAACGTCACGCCAATCCTGAAAATCAAGCCCGTACGCTACTCTTGTCTCCGTCCCAAGACTATTTACAGAGCTTACCTTTAGGACGCCTGCCCGATCGTAAAGATTTCACCCTCAAAGGGCTCGACCAAAAACAGCGCATTCAAATGTGGAACCAATGTATTTCTGAAAGTCAGCGCTTAGGTGATGAGTTCTTGGAAATGGTGGAAAAACAGCATTTTGCACAGGTCATACAAGATTTATAAACAAAATTTGCGCATGAATGTAATCTTGTTTAATCTGACCAAATAAAGAAAAATCGAGATTACATTTTTTTCTATGCTAACAATAATTTTAAGTGAACAAAAAAAATATGGTCAAGTCATTGAATTACAAAATAAATCGTGGGAAAAAATGTGATTGCAAGCTCGTTAGAAGATTTCATTTAAATCAACATCGACCAATTAAAAATCGGATAATATTCGTTATGAATTCATTGTTAGACAATGGTTAAATCATTCGATCTATGATTTCTAATCACCCGCCCCACTTCGCCATTATTGGTGCAGGAACCGCAGGGTTAGCCACTGCGATTTTACTGGCTCGACAAAATATTCAAGTCAGTATTTTAGAGAAAGCCTCAGAACTTGAACCTGTCGGAGCAGGACTGTTACTACAACCTTCTGGTTTAGCTGTTTTTGAGCATTTAGGCCTTTTAGATGAGGTTTTAAGACTGGGTGCAAAAGTCACTGGGCTCAAAGGTCAGTTACCGAGTGGCAATTTACTGGTCAATAGCCATTATGAACAAGCGCATCCTGATTTTTATGGTGTAGGGATTCATCGAGCAACGTTATGCCATACTTTAGAAAATAAATGCCGTGAATATTCCGAACTGATTACCTGGCAAATGAATACCGACATTCAAACATTAGAAGAAACATCCGATCAAGTTCGAGTTTTGGGTACAAAAGATGGCGAATCATTTGATCAAGCTTTTGATGCTGTAATCGTTGCCAATGGCGCACGTAGCCTTTTAAGACCCAAAAAATGGGTAAAGGTTGATCAAGCTTATCCTTGGGGAGCGAAATGGACGATTGTTCCAGAATGCCTTGAATTAGATACAGAAATTTTACATCAGTTTCATGATCGATCTAAAATGATGATGGGCATCTTACCAACAGGCACTGTTCCACATGAACCCAAGCAAAGACTATCGAGTATTTTTTGGAGTCTTCCAAGCCATCAACTGAATAACTTCCTGCACAACTCACAAGCTCATTCCGACTGGTTAAACCAAGTAGCTAAGCGCTGGAAACCTGCTGCAGATTGGTTAGAACAAGTCATTGCCCAGCCTGAACAAAAATCACAATGGTTGACGGCAAATTATCGTGATGTGGTGCTGTCTAAGTTTGGTGAGGGTCGTATTGGTGTCATGGGTGATGCAGCACATGCGATGAGTCCACAACTTGGGCAAGGTGCAAATATGGCCCTTTTAGATGCATGGGCTTTGGGGCAAGCGGTTCAAAGCGCAAGAAAAAATGAAGCCCTTGATTATGTCCAACTCTGGCAAACTTACCATCAACACCGTCAAAGTTCGACGGCGTTCTATCAATTTTTAAGTCGTTTACTCACACCACTTTACCAATCTGACCTATGGTGGGCAGGTGGTTTACGTGATTTAAGCTTTGCTTGGATGTATCGAATTCCCTATTTCCGTAAAGAAATGGCGGTGACAATTTCAGGTTTAAAATTAGGCATGCTCAGTCAAATGAACTATCGGGATATTGCAAAACAAAACAATCATTCTGTGTAGAATACGATGACAATCATCGTCATCCGCTTTGGATGGGTGACTGATGGTTGAATTTCTAAAATATATCAATTAAGCCGCTGTGAGATAACTGTAGAAAGTTTCTCCTCTATTCTGTTTAAATCACGTAGACTATAGCGCGCTACGTTAACATCGTAACACTCTCAATATTTATTCGCTTGGTGAAATCTTATGAACAATTTGCAATGGCTCGATGAAGTAAAATTTAACGAACAAGGTTTAGTCCCTGCCATTGCACAGCATCACCAAACGGGACGTGTCTTGATGGTTGCATGGATGAACCGTGAAGCTTTGGCTTTGACGGCTGAGAAAAACCAAGCCGTATATTTCTCTCGTTCACGCAACAAGTTATGGCACAAAGGCGAAGAATCTGGGCATTTTCAAACCGTACATGAAATTCGTCTCGACTGCGATGCCGATGTAATTGTGCTGCAAATTGAACAGCACGGCGGAATTGCCTGTCACACAGGGCGTGAATCATGCTTCTACCGTAAACTCACGCCAAATGGCTGGGAAATTGTGGATGCACAGCTCAAAGACCCGAACGCGATTTATGGCGAAAAATCGAAAAATCCACATACATTGGCAATGAATGCCTCAACGGCTCAGTCTGAGCAAGTTGAAGTTTTGTCCTACCTCGGTCAAATGATGGCTGAGCGTAAAGCAGCTGATCCTGACTCGTCTTATGTTGCGAAGCTGTATCATAAAGGTCTCAACAAAATTTTAGAAAAAGTCGGTGAAGAAGCGGTTGAAACCATTATCGCGGCTAAAGATTTTAAATCTGAAGCCAATGAAGACCATAAAAATGATTTGATCTATGAAGTGGCAGATCTTTGGTTTCATACGATTGTGGTTTTAGGCTATTTCGACTTAGACCCTCAAGTGGTTCTTAATGAATTGGCACGTCGTCAAGGGCTTTCTGGTTTGCTTGAAAAAGCCAACCGCAGCCACTAAGTTTATTGCCTGTGTCGAATATCATCAAACCGAGCGCGACTTATGAGCAAGCCATTGCCATTGATAACGCGCGTCTGGGCAAATCGTTTAAAGTAATTGCTTATGCAGGCACAGGTAAAACCACTACCCTGCAAATGATTAGTGATGCCATGCCACAAAGGCGTGGCATGTATTTGGCGTTCAACAAAGCCATTGCCAGCGAAGCGCAAACGAAGTTTCATGGCAATGTCGACTGCCGAACCTTCCACTCGCTTGCCTTTCGCAGTGTTCCACGTGGAGTGACGGACAAACTTCGTCTGCCTCGTTTAAGTCCGAGTTTTATTGCCAAAGAATACCGCCTTGAACCCATCACCTTAAGACGGATGATGGGCGGACGTTATGAAAAATATGTATTGATGCCGTCACGCTTGGCCAGCCTTGTGGCGAATGCAGTGAGTCACTTCTGTTCAACCAGTTCTCAGTACCCAGCACCGCGACATTTACAAACACCGAGCTGGTTACACCCTGATGATATCGATTCACTACAAAAACACCTCTACCCTGCCATTGAACGTCGTTGGTTAGAGTCTATCGATCCAAACCATCAGGCTGGGATTGGTCACGATATTTATTTAAAACTGTGGGCGCTGTCTGAACCCAATATCCCAAGTGACTATGTGTTGTTTGATGAGGCACAAGACGCTGATCCACTGATGTTGGGCATCTTACTGAAGCAGCGTAATACACAAGTGATCTATGTCGGAGATGCACACCAACAAATTTATGCATGGCGCGGCGCAGTCAATGCTATGCAACAACTGCCTTTGCCTGAGTCCCGTCTCACCACCTCGTTCCGTTTTGGTGAAGAGATTGCATTGCATGCCAATGCCATTTTAGGCGCCTTGAATGAAACCGTGCCGCTCATGGGCAACCCTCTGCTCAACTCCAAAGTGGTCAACAAACCTCATACCAAAATGCGCGATGCGATTTTATGTCGCACCAATGCGCGCGCCATGGAACTGTTGCTCTCAGGATTGGTCCATGGCGACAAAGTCAGCTTACAAGCCGACCATGTCAAACTGAACCGCTTTGTCGATGCCGCAGCGATGCTTAAACAAGGTAAGCGCGTCACCGATGTGCCGGAACTGGCCTGGTTTAATTCTTGGCATGATGTACATGAATATTGCGAAACCAATGACGGCAGTGACATCAAGCCTTTAGTAAAATTGGTAGATGATCATGGCACCGATCCACTCAAAAAAGCCCTCGCGAAGATTACGCCGATTGAACAAGCCGATTATATTATTTCCACCGCACACAAAGCCAAAGGCTTAGAGTGGAACCGCGTTCACATCGAAGATGATTATCAGTTTAAGGTCAACGACAAAGACCATAAAATTAGTGATGAAGAGTTAAGACTGCTTTACGTGGCCTGTACACGTGCTAAAGTAAGTTTAAATATCCATCACATTTACGATCTGATGCAACAGCTGAAAAAACAAATGCCAAGCTCATTACGTAAAGTTGCTGGATAGTCGAATGTAAAAATAGTCACAACCGCTGCGGGTGTTCTATGAAAATTCAATCGATTCACCTGAAACACATCCTGCATTTTGCTGACATTAAAGTCGATTTTTCTTATCACGATAAACCCGTCACTTTAATTTTAGGCGATCAAGCCTCAGGCAAGACCTCAATCTTACGTTTTAGCTATCAGGCTCTGACTTGGTTTGCGGCCCGTTATAAAGATTTACGCTCTGCAGGTGTGGTGATGTTAGATCACGACATTATGCTGAACCGCCTACAGTCCAAAATTGATATTCAAGTTGCTGTGCCCGCTGAGTTATATGCTCTCAAACCTACGGCAGCCGATGTTGCGACCAAACCCTATACATGGCAACTCTACAAAACCTTAAACCAACAAGGCATTGGCATCAGTCGAGTTGAAACATTAGAACTCGAACAACTGGTCAATCTATATCAGCAGGCAACGTTACAAGATCCGTTGCAAGGTTTGCCGTTGATTGCATATTATCCTGCGGAACGTTTTGTCAATGAGATGAATATTCTCAGCAAGAACAATCCCCTGATTTTCCAACATGCACATGCCTATGAAATTTCAGCTATTCCCTATACCACCTTTGCGCGTTTCTTTGAGTGGTTTCGTGAAATCAGCGATATTGAAAATGCGCAAACTGCGCAGTTTTTACAAACGATATTGCATCAGCCTACAAGCATGCCACCCGATATACCCTTAAGCTATAAACTGGCTCAGGCTCAAGCACACATCCAGTCACCCAGCCTACAAGCGCTCAAGCAAGCGTTAGCAACTGTTCTGCCCGAAATAGAAGATCTTTATCTGCAATATCATCCCAAGTTACAACTGATGGTGCGCTACCATGGCAACAGCATGCTCTATCAACAGCTGTCCAATAGTATTCGCAACTGGGTGGCACTTGTTGGCGATATTGTGCGACGTTTATGCCTACTCAATCCTGAAAGTCTGTTCCCTTGTTTAGAAGGTGACGGCGTACTATTGATTGATGCAATTGATCATCAATTGGATCAAAATATGGCACAAGTCATTTTAAAACATTTAAATCAGGCTTTTCCTCGACTACAAATTATCGCCTCAGGCAACCGAAGTGAGTTGCTGGAACAAGCCAGTGAGTTTCAATGCCTCAAACTGGAAAATAAGCAATTAAGTTCTATCCAACTCGAACCACTGCAACATCAGTTCGATGTAATTTACCAAAACCTTGCCAATCATGAAGCGACGAGTGGAAGCACCGAACCGATTGCGGCTGAACCCCAAGATTTAAGTGTGGCTGAATTATTCGCACAAATACAGCAGCAACTCTCTCCCGAACAGCAACAGCATTTGATTGCTTTACTCAGTGCTGAGGATGATGCTTCATCGGCAAATCCATTAACTTAGCCTGCTGCATAAGCATATCTATTTTAACCCTCAAAAACAGGCGACCAATGGTCGCTTTTTTTACATTTCTTGCACTGAGAAAGTGCCTGTCATCCACCAAGAAACGACCATCACGCGTATAATGTTTTGCGTCAGCGCAAAAAAGATTGATGTTGTTTTAGTCATGTTATATGATCGGTTTTACTTGCAAATTTCTAACTGAAATCGGATTTTGCTATAACGCTTCATGAGTTGCGCAACACAACTTCATTATTTTTAAATTTCACATTGGCTTTCAAGATTGAGACTCTTGGGCTGCTCTTTGCAGTCCTGTAATCCTTGAAAGATGAGATTCACCAATAGGTTTTGACCTATTCACGACAATGGAAACGAGTGTGCTACCGATTATTATATTGTTACCGTTAATACTTGGCACAACCCTTGTCTCATTACTGAAGCAGAGCTCACGTAGGCTAACCGCCTTCGCAGCTGTTGGGGTCAGTATGACAAGTTTAGGCTTATTACTGACCCAAGCACGAGAGGTGTTTAATGGCGCTGTCATTACGCAGTCGTGGTCATGGTTGCCGCAGCTTGGAATTGACTTCAGCTTCCGTCTAGACGCATTAGGCCTACTCTTTGCCTTACTCATTAGTGGCATCGGGACGCTCATTTATATTTATGCCTATTTTTATTTAGGCCCAAAAAATTCTCTCAATAAACTCTATCTACTGCTCATGTTGTTCATGGCAGCCATGCTCGGGATTTCTCTCTCCAATAATTTAATTTTACTCCTCGTTTTTTGGGAGTTAACCAGTATCTCCTCTTTCCTATTGGTCGGTTATTGGAGCAATTACGACGCGGCACAACGTGGCTCACGCATGGCATTGACCATTACGGGTATGGGCGGGTTAGCCATGCTGGGTGGTTTCATCTTGCTCGGCCAAATCACAGGCACCTACGAGATTGATCAAATCTTGACAATGACAGCACAAATTCAAAGTCATGCTTTATTTGTTCCTACGTTGCTGCTGATTTTGCTCGGTGCTTTTACTAAAAGTGCGCAATTTCCATTCCATTTTTGGTTGCCCAACGCGATGGCAGCCCCGACTCCCGTGTCTGCTTATTTACACTCAGCAACCATGGTAAAAGCGGGTATTTTCTTGGTGGCACGACTGTTACCCATTTTTGCAGGTGCGGCACTGTTCCACAATTTGGTCACCTTTATTGGCCTGTTTACCCTGTGTATGGCTGCGTTTTTTGCCATCTTTAAAGAAGACCTGAAAGGTTTATTGGCCTATTCAACCATCAGCCATCTCGGCTTGATCATGTGTCTCTTGGGGATCGGATCACCATTGGCTGTGGCTGCGGCTATTTTCCATATTATTAACCATGCCACCTTTAAAGCAGCGCTGTTCATGATCGCAGGTATTATCGATCATGAGTCAGGCACACGTGATTTACGTAAGCTTAGTGGGTTATGGCAACTGTTGCCTTATACGGCCACTTTGACGATGGTCACTGCAGCGTCGATGGCCGGTGTGCCCTTGACCAACGGTTTCTTATCTAAAGAAATGTTCTTTACTGAGCTGCTTAGCAATCTGTCTGGTCCTGTGCTCATCTGCTCCGCAATTTTCGCGACACTGGCGGGGATTTTTGCAGTGGCTTACTCTGTGCGTTTGGTGCATGGGGTTTTCTTCGATGGCCCAGTGGGCAAACAAGTTCCGAACAAAGATGCACATGAGCCACCGTTTGGCATGCGTGCACCGGCCACTTTACTGGCCATTCTGTGTATTTTAGTCGGCTTATTCCCTGCTCTTTTGGTTGAAAACATCGTCAACAGTACAGCACGCGCCAGCACCCAAGTGATGGACTTTGAAGGCGCACATCTTGCACTATGGCATGGTTTTAACATGCCATTATTGATGAGCGTGATTGCATCGATTGGCGGTCTGATTTTCTATTTCAGTCTAGCGAAGGGTGGCAAAATTCGAGAAATTGATCTCGATCCATACCTAGGTCGTCTACAAGGTCGAGTTGCCTTTGACTTATTCCTTAAGTCACTCCTGCTCAACTCGCGCAAATTTAAACGATTGACTGAAAACGGTAAATTACAAAGCTATATTCTTTGGATTGTGGTCTTCAGTATTGCCATAGTCTCACTTCCATTTTTAGGACAAGGGCTGACCACAGGTACCCGTGAACTCACCCATGCCCCTGCTTTAGCGGTCGTACTATGGCTACTCTTATTCTCTTCGTGCTGGATGATGCTGTGGTTCCACCACGAACGGATTAAAGCGGTATTGATCAGTGGCGCGATTGGTTTAGTCGTGACTATGGTCTTTGTCTGCTTCTCTGCGCCTGATTTAGCCTTGACACAAATCACCGTCGATGTAGTCACCACTGTACTGTTATTGATGAGTTTATCGCTTTTACCACAACTCACTCCCTATGAGTCGAGTGTCTCACGTCGTTGGCGAGATGCCCTCATTGCGATTGGCGGCGGGCTCGGCATTGCATGGATCACATGGCTCATCTTGACCCGTGATCACAACTCTATTTCATGGTTCTTCATGCAGCAGTCGATTCCGTTAGGCGGCGGAACCAACGTGGTCAACGTGATTTTGGTCGACTTCCGTGGTTTCGATACCTTCGGTGAAATTACCGTCCTTGGTATCGCAGGCATTGGCGCACTGTGTTTAATGGATGGTATGCGTACCCACGGCACCACCATGACTCAAGGTCTCAGTTACCGTTTTAATCCCTCTCCGTTGATGCTTCGTATCACTGCGTCTTGGATATTACCGATTGCCTTGGTGGTTAGCCTGTATATCTTCTTACGTGGACATAATCTGCCTGGGGGCGGGTTTATCGCGGGTTTGATTACCGCTTTGGCCTTGATTATTCAGTACATGGCACTCGGTCAAGATCATGCAGAACAGCTGCTCAAAGCCAAGTCTGGTCGTTTGTATGAAATCTGGATTGGAACAGGTCTGGTCATTGCAGGATTAACAGGCTTAGGCGCATGGTTCTGGGGACGCCCCTTCCTCACCAGTGCACACTTTTATGTGTCGCCACCGATCTTAGGCGAAATGCACCTAGCGACAGCTGCACTGTTCGATGTCGGGGTTTATATCACGGTCGTAGGTGCAACCATGCTACTTATTTCAGTACTTGGGGACTCGCGTCACTCTAGTATGTCTGGTCCAGTACCAAAGGGGGATTAATATGATTAGTTTAGAACTGTTACTTGCCTCCGCTATTGGTCTGTTGACTGCCACAGGCATCTATCTGATTTTGCGTGCCCGTACTTTCCCTGTGGTACTTGGCTTGGCCATGATTGGTTATGCCGTCAATTTATTTTTATTTGCCATGGGGCGACTTCAACTTAATGCACCCGCGGTACTCACGGAAGCCAGCAAAGCCACTGATCCTTTGCCACAAGCCTTGGTGTTAACCGCGATTGTGATTGGCTTTGCTACCACGGCGTTTATTGTACAACTGGCTTTACGCAGTCGTTATGAAACAGGAACCGACCACGTTGACTCTAAAGAAGAAATACCACAAATTGACCCACGTGAGGATGAGCCATAATGAATGACCTCATCCAATTTTGGACCGAACACACCCCAATTTTTAGTATTTTAATTCCTGCCATTACTGCCTTTATTTTGGTATTACTGGGTAATCCAGGATCAGGTTCTTTAGCACAAGACTGGCGACAACCGTGGCGTCGAGGCATCAGTTATACCTCTGGCCTGTTGGGCTTATTTACAGCAGTCAACTATCTGATCTTTGCCAGCTCAGGGCAAATCAGTGTTTATAACCTTGGTGAATGGGCAGCACCATTTGGTATTGTTTTAGTCCTCGACCAACTGTCTGCCCTGATGTTGGTTTTAACCTACGGCTTGGCTGTGCCAGTGATGTGGTTTGCCAGCAAAGAATGGGATGAACGTGGCCGTTATTTCCATGCCATGTGCCATTTCCTACTGATGGGTTTAACCGGTGCCTTCCTGACAGGCGACTTATTTAACCTGTTTGTATTCTTTGAAATTTTATTGATGGCCTCCTATGTCCTGTTACTGCATGGCCAAGGCAAAGCGCGTTTTCAACTCGGCATTCACTATGTCACTATTAACTTGTTGGCATCAGCTCTGTTTCTGATTGGTCTGGGCATGATTTACGGCAGCATCGGCAGCCTCAATATGGCGGATGTTGCACGTTTGATGCCTCTATTAGAAGGCGATCAACATCGTATTGCTGTTGCTGGCGGGCTGTTGTTGTTTACAGTCTTTGGCATTAAAGCAGCCATGCTACCTGTCGGTTTTTGGCTACCAAAAACCTATGCGGTCGCAACCACTCCTGTAGCGGCTCTGTTCACCATCATGACCAAAGTCGGTATTTATGCCATTTTACGTGTTAATGGCACCGTATTTGACGATGCGATTAGCCGTGAAATCCTGCAATACATTCTATTACCGATTGGCTTAATTACCTCAGTCTATGGTGTGATTGGCGCGATGGGTGCGGAACGCTTACGTCGTTTCATTGGCTTTATGATTTTGTCTTCTGTCGGCACAATTTTAATCGCCATTTCCCTGTTCAATACCTTGGCATGGGCAGCGGCACTGTATTATTTGGTGCACAGTACCATTATTGCGGCAGCCTTCTACATTTTAAGTGGTTGGATTACCTCTCAACGTGGTGAGTTTAAAGACCATTTTAAAATTGCACCGCAAATGAAACAGCATAAGGTAGTGGCGTTAACCTATTTCACCATTGCCTTGATGATGGCAGGTTTACCACCCTTTAGTGGTTTCTTAGGCAAAGTATTTATTCTCCAAGCCACCGCACACTCACCGTATCAATTGCTGATTATTGTGACAATTTTAGTGGTGAGTTTATTGAGTATAATCGCGTTTACACGTGTGGGTTTCGTGATTTTTTGGCGCGCAACCAAACCTGAAGATAATCCTGATGAAGCAGCTTATGCCGCTTACCAAGCTTTGCCTGAACAAGCACCGAAGCGCAATGACAAAACCATTTATCTCTTGTTGGTCGGTTTAATGGCTTATATGGTGTTTGCAGGTCCGATTCAAAAGTACACTTACCAAACGGCTGAGCAAATCCAAAATAATGCGCTCTATGAACAGACTTTGCTCAAAACTGATGAGCATGGACAAACCATTAGCGTACAACCTTTCGACAGTGAAAATTTACCTGAAACCAAATATGGTGGCGAGCGAGTAGATCCGAATGCACATTTGATTCCATATTTAATTTCAGAAGAAACACTGGAAGGCGAACATATTTCCGAATACAAAAAACGCCAAATGCAACAGCAACAACAGGCTGAAGTGAATCCCGATGCTGAAAGCCTACAACCGATGGTGGAGCCTTAAACATGAAAAAAACGTCGTTTTTGGAACGTTGGTTACCCCACCCTTTTGTCTCTGTGATTGTTGCGCTGAGCTGGGTGATGTTGGCACATAGTGTCGATGCAGCCAGCTTAGTGATGGCATTTTTACTGGCTATTTTTATTCCGAGTCTGATCAGACCATTCATTAAGTATACTCCAAATATTGAATGGAAAGCGGCGGTGAAACTATTTTTTGTGGTGTTATACGACATCGTGGTGTCGAATATTCAAGTGGCTAAATTGGTCCTCGGCCCAATTGATCGTCTACAACCCAAATGGTTTCGCGTTCCGCTGGAAACACAACATGAGGAAGTAAACACCTTACTGGCGATGATTATTACCACCACACCAGGCACTGTTTCAGCAGGCATCGATCAAGATCGTGGGGACATTTTAGTTCACGCCCTCAGCACCGATGATGAAAATGCCGAGATTGAAAATATCAAAGCGCGTTATGAAAAACCGTTGATGCAAATTTTTGGTGTCGAAGCAGGAGACAAAGCATGACTATTTTGCCTTATGCCCTCGGGATTTGTTTAATCGCTGTCACCATTTCAATGTTGCTGTGCTTAATTCGCTTAATCATCGGCCCATCGATTGTAGACCGACTCTTAGCACTCGATACACTCTTTTTAAATGCAATCTGCCTCATTATTATATTAGGCATTTACTGGGCCAGTACCTCATTATTTGAAGGTGCTCTTTTGGTTGCGATGCTCGGCTTTGTCTCTACAGCCGCTTTAGCACGCTACTTCACCTCAGGTCATGTGATTGACTAGGAGCGAGATCGATGCAACTTACGATGGAAATTTTAGTCTCCATTTTTCTCATGATCGGCACTTTCTTCATGCTGGTCGGAGGAATTGGAATGGTACGCCTACCCGATTTATTCATGCGCCTGCATGCCCCAACCAAGTCCAGTACCTTAGGCTTAGGGAGCTTCTTGATCGCGGCAATGATCTATTCTGCATTCCAAGGACGCTTTGGTTTTGCTGAGCTGTTATTAACGCTGTTTGCCTTCTTAACTGCACCTGTATCGGCGAATTTGATGGCGCAAGCGGCGCTACATTTACGCTTACGCTCACTCAGTGGTGACGTTCCAGAAGCACTCAACCGTCCACTACCTTGGCAACGCACTCGTCGCAGAGCTTTTAGCAATAAGCATGAAGACACTGAACATCGTCTTTAAACGTTTGTATCCTTAAAGATATAAAAATAAATAATTTCTAGCGCTTCAGCACTGACATAGTGGTGTTGCGCTAATTTGAACATTGTACTGATGGTAATGTTCAAACGTATTAGATGGTGTCACATCCATTACATTGACCAACACAGATGGACTGATCAATCTGCTTGATACTTGAGCTACTCAATAATTAAAATGATCAAAGTGTCCCGCTAGTAAATCATTGCCCATATCAATCCAGTCCACAGCAACTTAATGGTCAAAATAATCCCTAAAAGCTCAACCCTCTACTCCCCTATCATAATCCTATGCAATATCCCTCAAGTCTTAATCTAGCTTCAGCCATTAATCCGTATAAAAAAAGCCACCCGAAGGTGGCTTTTTGATTCAGTTAGACTAAATTATTCATCATCTTTGTTTGCTTCATCAGCGGGTAAATCCTTTACTGCTTCAGCAATCAGGCCAAACATATAGTTACCATATGCATTGGTTTTATCGTAATGGAAACGCAAACGCGGTGTAATACGTGTCTTAATACGACGGCCGAGTTCGTGACGTAAAAAACCAGATGCTTTGTTCAGCACATCTAGCGTTTCTTTATTGGCTGCTTCACTTTGCTCATCGCCAAGCTCACGGCCCATCACAGTCACATATACTTCAGCATAACCTAAGTCTGGACTAACCTTCACCGCAGAGATGGTCACGAGACCACCTAAGCGTGGATCTTTCAACTCTTGGCGAATTAGTTCAGACAACTCACGTTGCACTGTATCCGCCATGCGCTTAAGACGTTGACTACCCGCCATTAAAGACTCCGTTTGATCAATTGAACATCATAGACTTCGATCTTGTCTTTTTCTTTGATGTCTTTATAACCTTTAACCGCAAGACCACATTCCATACCTGCGCGAACTTCTTCAACCACTTCTTTATAGCGACGAAGTGACTCAAGCTCACCTTGGAACACAACCACGTCATCACGAAGGACACGAATCGGTTTATTACGGTGTAACATACCCTCAAGTACCATACAGCCTGCTGCTGCACCAAACTTACTTGAGTGGAACACTTCACGTACTTCAGCCACACCCAGAATTGTTTCACGGTGTTCAGGCGCAAGTTTACCACTCATCGCTGCTTTCACATCATCAATCAATTGATAGATGATTGAGTAGTAACGAATATCGATACCGTCAGCATCCGCTTTTTGACGCGCTGCATTATCCGCACGTACGTTAAAGCCAAGAAGTACCGCTTCAGAAGATTCAGCTAGTGTCACGTCAGATTCGGTGATCGCACCAACACCTGAGCCAATAACACGAACTTTAACTTCGTCTGTTGCAAGGTCAGCAAGAGCAACGTGTAATGCTTCCAATGTACCACGTACATCAGTTTTCAATACCACATTGACGATAGGCACATCTTTCTTGCCCATAGACGCCATGATATTTTCAAGACGCATTGCGCTTTGACGCTCAAGACGTTTTTGACGTTCACGATCCATACGCGCATCGGCAACTTCACGTGCTTTTTTCTCGTCATTCACAACAAGAACTTCATCACCCGCCATTGGCGCTTCAGGTAGACCTAAAATTTCAACTGGAATTGAAGGACCAGCAGATTGAATACGTTTACCGTTTTCATCTGTCATCGCACGTACACGACCATAAGATGCGCCGGCAAGAACAAGGTCACCTACTTTCAATGTACCGTTTTGAACAAGGATAGACGTTACCGCACCACGGCTGTTGTCTACACGTGCTTCAATCACGACACCTTGAGCAGCACCTTCTTCAGATGCTTTCAACTCCAGTAATTCAGCTTGGATTGAAATAATATCTAGAAGCTCATCAATACCTTGACCTGTATGTGCTGAAACCATTGCAACAGGAACGTCACCGCCCCATTGTTCTGGCACGATTTCTTTCACAGTCAATTCATTTAATACGCGATCTGGATCAGCAGATTCTTTATCCATCTTGTTGATTGCAACAATAATCGGCGTACCTGCAGCACGTGCGTGATCAATCGCTTCAGCTGTTTGTGGCATTACACCATCATCCGCTGCAACAACCAACACCACGATGTCTGTTGCTTTCGCACCACGTGAACGCATTGCAGTAAATGCTGCGTGTCCCGGAGTATCTAGGAAAGTAATGATACCCTTGTCCGTTGTAACGTGGTAAGCACCGATATGCTGTGTAATACCACCTGCTTCGCCTTGTGCCACTTTAGCACGACGAATGCGGTCAAGTAACGATGTCTTACCATGGTCAACGTGGCCCATGATAGTCACAACAGGAGGACGAGTCGTTTGAGCGCCACGTGCTTCTTCTGCTGCTTCCAGTAAGTTATCTTCAGCTTGTGTATCCGATACAAGAACTGGGTTATGGCCCATTTCTTCTACGATTAATGCCGCAATTTCTTGATCAATCGCTTGGTTCTGAGTCACAAGCTCACCCATTTTCATGAGTGACTTAATTACTTCACGTACCTTAACTGCCATTTTCGCAGCCAAGTCAGCAACAACAATGGTTGAACCAATTTCAACATCATAAACTTGCTTTTTAACCGGTTTTTCAAAGCCATGCTTGTTTGCAGAGCTTGTTTTTAAACCACGTTTATGCGAGTTATCACGGAAAGATTGCTCTTCACCACGACGACCACCTTTCTTCGGTGCACGTGTAGCTGGCGTATTGGTACCACGTTTGATTTCGCGGTCTTCTTTCGCAAATGAGTCTTCATATGCTTGACCAACCAGACCCACAGCAAGTGGAGAATCATCCACTACACGAATGGTCGCAGTTGCATCTTCGTTTGAATACTTAGATGCCATTTGACGCATTTGTTCAAGTGTACGTTGCTGCGCTTCTTCAGCTGCCTTACGACGTGCTGCTTCTTCGGTCGCTTTTAATTGAGCGGCTTGAGCTTCACGTGCTTTTTTCTGTTCAGGTGTTTCAACAACTTTAACTTGTGCTTTAACCACAGGCTTATTGTTTGATTTACGCTTCACAACTACCGCAGCTTTTGCTACTTCTTGCTTCGTCGTTTCTTGCTTTGCAGCAGCACGCATCGCTTCAAAGTTTGCAGCCGCTTTATTTACTACTGGAGTTTCAGCTTTTGGTTCAACCATAGCTTGAACGTTCGCACGAGCTTGTTGCTCAGCTTGCGCTTTTGCCAAAGCTTCCGCTTTAATTTGTTCTGGATCTGGCTTGGTAAATGTATGTTTCTTGCGAACTTCTACATTAATCGTTTTTGCCTTACCTGATGTACTCGCTACTTTAGCGGTACTGGTCGTTTTACGTTTCAACGTGATTTTTCCTGCCTGACCATCGTCTTGACCATGAATTTTCTTCAAATGGTGCACGAGGGCATCTTGTTGTTCAGTAGAGATTATATCGTCCGATTTACGCTGTGGTAAACCAGCATCACGAACCTGCTCTAGGAGCTTCTCAACAGGGCGGTTCACACTGAGAGCTAACTCTTGTATCGTCTTATCCGTCATGTAGATCTCCTAGTTAAACCATGATTCGCGCGCTTTCATAATAAGTTGACCCGCTTTCTCTGTACCCAGACCTTCAATATCAGCAATATCGTCAGTCGCTTGGTCAGCCAAGTCATCAATTGTGATGACACCACGTGCTGCAAGTGCATAAGCAATCTCTTGCGTCATCCCTTCCATTGCAACGAGTTCCGCGCTTGGATCTTGGATGTTTTCTTGCTGCTGTAATGCATCAGCCAATGCAACTTCTTTGGCACGACTTTGAAGTAATTCAACAACTTCAGCATCTAGCTCGATTTCGTCAAATGTTTCAGCTGGAACATAAGCAATCTCTTCTAAAGAAGTAAAGCCCATTTCAACCAATGCCATTGCCAAATCTTCTTCAATATCTAGACGCGATACAAATAGGTCTAAGTATTGTTGTGCTTCATTTTGCTGACGAGCATGATACTCATCTTCAAGCATCATGTTGAGTTTATAGCCTGTAAGTTCAGAGGCTAAACGTACGTTTTGACCTTGTGAACCAATCGCACGCGCTAATTGATCGCTAGTTGCGAAAATAATGTCCGCTGTACGTTCTTCTTCATCAATCACAATACCCGATACATCTGCCGGCTCTAAAGCACTCGCAATGTACTGCGCAGGATCATCAGACCATACAACAACATCAATACGCTCACCGTTCAATTCTTGCTGAACTGCTTGGATACGTGTACCACGCATACCAATACATGCACCCACTGGATCAATACGATGATCATTGGTTTTCACAGCAATTTTAGCACGAACACCAGGTTGACGCGCTGCCGCTTTAATCTCAATGATTTCTTCAGAAATTTCAGGAATTTCTTTCTTCATCAAAGCGATGAGCATTTCAGGCTTGGCACGTGACAATTGTAATTGTGCACCACGACCTTCACGGTTCACATTAAACAAAATCGCATTTACACGTTGTTTCGGACGCAAAATTTCTTTTGCAATCATTTCTTCACGTGCAAGATATGCTTCAGCATTGTCACCTAAGTCAATGATAAAGCCATCTTTGGTTTGCTTTTTCACTTCACCGTAGATCAACTCACCCACTTTAGACTCGTAGGCATCTGCAATTAGCGCACGTTCAGCTTCGCGAATCTTTTGAACAATGACTTGTTTTGCAATTTGCGCCGCAATACGACCGAAGTCAATTGAAGGCACTTCAAGCTCACGAATATCACCAATCGACCATTGTGCAGGATCAACATCAGAAATCGCATCTTGACATGCTGGCATTTCATGATCTTCATCCGCAACCACTTCCCATTGGCGGAAAGTGCTGTATTCGCCCGTTTTACGATCAATCTCTACACGAAGCTGAGCTTCTTCAGAGTTTGTTCCTTCGTAAAACTTCTTTTTAGTCGCAGCAACAAGCGCTTGTTCTAAGGCTTCGAAAATCGCTTCACGAGGTACACCTTTTTCATTACTAACCGTTTCAACTACGGTAAGAATTTCACGTGCCATAAGCCACCTATTCGTTCAGATTCTTATTTATTAAATGAATTAATCTTGATAGACCAAATTGGCTTTATCAATATTATTACTATCGATTTCAAGCACCTGTTGCTTTTCCACTTCGACTTGAATCATTTCAGCTTCAAGATCTACAGCAACCAATTTAGCTTGGAATTTACGACGGTTATCGACCGCACTGATCAAACGGAAAGCGATCTGTTGACCAATATATGCAGGTAATTGTTCAAGTTGGAAAAATGGACGATCCCAACCCGGAGATGACACTTCAAGTGCATATTCACCTGAAATTGGATCATGGACATCCATCATTGCGCCGACTTGCTGGGTCACGCGTACACAGTCTTGTACGCCGATGCCACGGCCCTGCTCTTCTTCACCATCTTCATTGATGATGGGTTCTGCATTTTCGTCGACAGCTTTGTCGATATAAATGCGCAATAAAGAACGTTTTCCTTGAGGAAGGAATTCAATTCCCCAAAGATCAACACCACAGGCTTGCACTGCAGGAGCAATTAAGTCTTGGAGTGCTTGAGTTTTATTTGATAGCTTCATTTACTCTCGTCATTTTTGTGCGATTCAATGGCCGAAACAGACCACTACAAGCCGATACAAACTATAGTAGTAGTGGAACATGACACTTTGACTTTCACCGTATCCGGCTCACATCGACACTACACGATAGCCAATAAAAAAGGGCGTAATCGCCCCAATTATTGCACAGAAAATTAATATCCACTGTGCAAAAAGGCCCACCTTGTTGTGAGCCTCTTTTTAGAAACTTGGTAGCGGGAGCTGGATTTGAACCAACGACCTTCGGGTTATGAGCCCGACGAGCTACCAGACTGCTCCATCCCGCATCAACGTGCAAAAATTATATACAAATATGAACTATTTTTCAATCTAAATACTTCGTACTTGCTCTGATTTAGTTGCACCTAAATCAAATTGGTAGCGGGAGCTGGATTTGAACCAACGACCTTCGGGTTATGAGCCCGACGAGCTACCAGACTGCTCCATCCCGCAACAAAATGCAATTTTTTTCAGCTTAATAACTTAAACTGCTTATTTTAGTTTGCATCTAAAATAAGATTGGTAGCGGGAGCTGGATTTGAACCAACGACCTTCGGGTTATGAGCCCGACGAGCTACCAGACTGCTCCATCCCGCA
>CAACWN010000120.1_pt1 | contig 29400 bp, 29 predicted proteins | sample 2275671 | NCBI WGS metagenome assembly CAACWN01 (sample SAMEA5312464, study PRJEB27640) | indoor metagenome | biome: indoor environment; feature: controlled; material: polymer furnished wood metals | place: Austria | collected 2011-04-21 | reverse complement strand
AAAAATGTTCGATATTCTCTCCAATATTCTATACATAAGAGCAAACGATCTTCCAACGATAATTTATGCGGTCGTCCTTTACCAATATGACGAGGTAAATGCTTATTTAGCTCGGCCAACATGAGGTTAAATGTAGCCCAACTAACACCGGTAAGCCTACGAAACTTAACGTCTGATAATTTTTGAATATCTTTGAATTTCATCCAAGGATTATCTCTTGAATTAAATAATTTTGCTGACTAATTTAAGATCAAATAAATTGTACGTTTTTTGATTTATGACGGAAGTCTATTGTTAAATTTTATTAATAAATAGGCTTCCAAATGAAAATGATTATAATTGGCATTCTTTCTGTCTGTTGATCGATGTTATGCGTTTTCATATTTCTTCTTTGAGCTTATCCATTCTGGCCGTGATGACTACAGCAGCGTTTGCTCAGGGCGAGACACAGGAAACAGCATCATCCCAAGTTTTACCGACTTTGCAATTTGAAGCCCAAGATGCAGATGACAAAGCGGCATATGCAGCAAAAACAGCATCAGCTGTTTTGCGTTCAGATGCACCACTGTTTGAAACTGCGCAATCGATCAGCGTGATTACTGAAAAACAACTCGAACAGAAACAAGCGAAAACACTGTCTGAAGCCTTGCAGGGTGTAGCGGGGGTCACCGCAGGACAGTATGGTCGCCGTGGTTGGGATGACTTTATTATTCGTGGGCAGGTTTCCAGCGCACAGACCTATGTCGATGGCTTGCGTATTCAAACTTCTGATAATGCCCTACGTTCAGAAGACATCAGTGGCTTGCAGTCGATTGAGGTTGTCAAAGGGCCGACATCGACCGGTTTTGGCTTTGCCTTGCCGGGCGGCTTAGTTAACTTAACCACCAAACGTCCTGAAGCTGAAACTTTTTCTCGGGGCAGTGTGAGCTATGGCAGTAATGCCTTTGTAGATGGCACATTTGATATCAATTATGCGCCAAATGATAGCGAAAAAGGGGCGTTTCGTGTGGTGGGTCATGCCTCTGACCAAGATGATCCAACTGATTATGTTTATTATAAAAATTATTATATTGCACCGTCTTATAATTTTGACTTAGGTGAAAAAGACGAATTGTCTGTGATTGCCAGCTATCAGCATCGGGATTTTATTCGCCAGCAGGGGATTCCCTATAGCAATGGCGCTTATAAAAACTATTCACAGACCTTATTTTTTGGCGCGCCGAATCTAAGCAATACGGTCGATGTTCTGCGCTTAGGGTCGAACTATGCGCATTATTTTGATAATGGCTGGACCTTTAAGCAAAATTTTGCAGTCACCAAAACCGATGCAGATAACAATCCTGTATTGGCAGCTAGTGGCGCTTCTTTACCAACCTTCAAACGGACGGTGGAAAGACAGATTAAAGATGATGTGAATTTTGCGCTGGATCATAATTTGTCGCGTCATTTTGATTGGGGCAAAACCCAATATGATTTGATGGTGGGTTTGGACATGATGCATGAGCGTAGTGATTATGAACGGAGAAGTTATACAGCAACAACGGATTTTAATGCGGACAATCCTGTTTACACTTCAATGGCAAAGGCGACCAAAACCAAAACGCATCAAATTACAGATACCCAATATATGGGTGTATATCTACGTAATAATTTTAAAATTGATGATCATTGGATCTTGGGCTTATCGGGTCGTCATGACTGGACGCAGGTCGAAGTCGATGACCTTTTTAATGATACGACGCTGAAAAACTCGGACAATGCTTTCACGGGTAATGCGTCCTTGATGTATCAAATCAATGATAAGTTCGCGCCCTATGTGAGTTATGCAACCTCATTCTTTCCTGTGAGCGACACTGGCGCTGGCGGAACACTATTGGACCCTGAAGAGGGAGAGCAGTTTGAGGTTGGGGTTAAGTTCCAAGGGCTGAATCAACGGCTGCAAGGCTATGTGGCTTATTATGATTTAACCCGTCAGAATGTCACAGAGCCAGATTCAACAAATACTCATCACGTACAAATTGGTGAGCAAAAGACCAAAGGTTTTGAAACGGAATTATCAGCTGCGTTGACGGATCAATGGAACTTGACCGCAACCTATAGTTATATTCCAACTGCAAAAATTACTGAAAGTGAAACCAGCAGCGATATTGGCAAGCGAATTAACCATGTGCCTAAAAATGCCGCCTCTTTATCAACCCAGTACTTCTTTGCAGATGAGCAATTGGGTTGGAATATTGGTGCCAGTGCGAATTATCAAGGTGCGCGTACAGCACAACGTGAGACTTATTATGTACCGTTATCGAGCTATACGCTGTATGACGTCAGTGCCGGTTATGAGGCGAAAAATTGGGGCGCAAAATTCAGCGTAAAAAACCTGTTTGATAAAGAGTATTTAGTCGGAACCACGCCAAATGCACAATTGGTGAGCTGGGGCGATCCACGTACTTTCCGCTTCAGCCTAAATTTCAAATACTAAGCAGAATTACAGCGCATCACATCTGGATTCAATAACAGTTGAGTCCAGACCATTCTTTCCAGTAAGCCTCAATCTTTGGTTGAGGCTTACTTCTAAAAACAGTGATATGAGTCCAGATTTAAATTTTATAGCATGGCGCTAAGTGTTTAGAGAGAAGCGTCATGCTTGCTTTTGTTATTTTTGTTTTTGCTGTCGCAGGCATGATTAAGGGTACCATTGGTCTGGGTTTGCCCGCCGTTTCGATGGGACTTTTATCTTTGGTGATTAGTCCATTTCAAGCGGCAACTTTGCTGATTATCCCTTCCATGGTCACGAACTTCTGGCAATTGTTCGCAGAAGGACGTGTACTGCGACTGGTACAACGCTTTTGGCCGTTGCTGGTGGGTATGATCATTGGTTCAGTTTGGAGTGTTTTTCCTACGCTCGGACATGGCGAATTTCAAAGTGAAGCGCTGTTGGGCGGGATACTGGCCATTTATGGTCTATATGGTTTGTTTGCCAAAAACATGCCCAACTTAGCCCCGTATGAAAAATATTTATCACCGATCATGGGCTATTTGGGCGGTGCTTTGACGGTGGCGACAGGGGTGGTAGTGATTCCCGTAGTACCATATTTGCAGTCTTTGCATTTGAAACGGGATGATTTGGTACAGTCGCTCGGCCTTGCCTTTACCGTTTCAACTTTATGTTTGGCCGTGTATTTACATCTAAATCCTGTTGAAGACACCCCCATTGACTATCAACTGTCGTTGATCGCTCTGCTTCCTGCATTGCTCGGAATGTGGTTGGGTACTAAAATTCGCTACCGCATCCCTGAGCAAGCCTTTCGTAAGGTGTTCTTTGTGGGCCTAGTCTTATTTGGCAGTTATATGGTTTTACATCAACTGGGCTGGCTTTAATGCCCAATGAGTTGGTCATGTTGGCTCAAGAGGAATTGACTAAAGCGTTGATAATCTGCGGGGAGCTGATCAAAACACTGTGCGGCTAACAGCAACTTGCGGTTGGCCCATTTGCCTAAGAGTTCAATCTGCTGAAAGTCATACTGCACTTTTAAACGCAGTGCTGCCCGTTTGGGAATAATCGCAATGCCGACGCCATTGGCGACGACTTGGGCGATCGCGGCAAAGTTCGGCACCCGTAGACGATAATGGATGTCACAGCCTAAGCGTTTGGCTTGCGCTTCTATGGACTGTTGTAAGGAGTGATATTGCATGAGGCCCACAAACGGATGTTGCAATAATTCACCCAGCTCCAGTTGAGCCGCAGTGGCAAGTGGATGCTGGCTTGGGCAGATCAGTACCAACGGGTCTTCAGCAAACTCTTGAGTTTCAAGCTGCCCTGCATCAAAAAAACCAGAGATCAGCCCCAACTGCGCCGTACCTGTACTGAGGGCCTGAATGATGTCATTGGTTTCGGCTTCTTTTAATTCAATATGGAGCTTCGGATTTTCCATTAAATACTGCGGCAATAAATGAGGTAAGTACTCACTCTGCGCCGATGAGTTGCACCACAATATAATGTTGCTCGTTGCACTGTGAGCAAAGGGCAGCATGGCTTGTTGTAATTGCTGCTGTTGTTGCAGTAAGTGCTGCGCATGTTCCGCAAAGGTTTGTCCAGCAAGGGTCGCTTTTACCCCAGTTGCATGGCGGGTAAATAAACTCACTTCAAAATGCTGTTCTAATTTTTTAATCCGCTCACTGGCGGCTTGTAAAGAAATGGCGGAACGTTCTGCACCTTTGGTCAAACTGCCTGTACTCAGGATATTGATAAACAATTGCAGATCAAAAAAATCAAGGCGCATGGCAGGGTCAAAGCGGAAAATGTTGCTTTATCTTAGTCCTTTTTGCGTTTTGAGACATACCTTTAGGTGTAATAGGAGTCAGAGCATTAGACCAAAAAAAGCAGCCCGAAGGCTGCGATCAACAATGGATAATCAAAATATCAGATAGATTAATCTTTTTGCCCTAAGCTGAAGAACCAGTTTAAGAACAACGCTGCAAACGTAGCAGTACCAATACCACCCAAGTTAAAGTTGCCAATTTGTAAGGCAAAATCACCTGTACCTAAAATTATGGTGACTGCTGCGACCATCAGGTTTTTGTTCTGTGAAAAATCGACTTTGTTTTCAATCCAAATTTTTGCACCCGCGATGGTAATCAAACCAAACACTACAATCGACGCACCGGTTAAAATCGCGGTCGGAATGGTATGGATGATGGCACCAAATTTCGGAGACAGACCTAAGAAAATGGCAAACACACCTGCAATGGCAAAAATGATAGTCGAGTAAACTCGTGTGACTGCCATGACCCCAATGTTTTCACCATAGGTGGTCATGCCTGGAGCGCCGACACCACCGGCTAACGTCGTTGCTACACCATCGGCAACAAATGCTTTACCAATGTGTGGATCTAGGTTTTCACCAGTCATCGCACTCACGGCTTTGATGTGACCGAGGTTCTCTGCCACCAAAATTAATGCGATCGGTGCAATGATCATCATGGCATTGGCATTAAATTCAGGTGCATGAAAAGTCGGTAAACCAAACCAAGCGGCTTGTTGAATCGGGGCAAAATTAATCGCTGTGCCATAGCCCATAACATTGGTCACGATGAAATAGACCAAGTAAGACAGTAACAAACCAATTAATAATAAGAGACGCTGCAATAAACCACGGGTAAAGACGGCAATCGAGCCCATACATAATACGGTAACCAGTGCCATCCACATATTAAAGGAATTGCCGGCAACGCCTTTGACCGTCACTGGGGCAAGGTTGAGACCAATAATCATCACCACAGCACCTGTCACCACAGGCGGCATCAGTTTTTCAATCCACTTGGTGCCCGTTGCCATGACCATAAAACCAAACAAGGTATAGAGCACGCCGCAGGCAATAATACCGCCGCCCGCCATGGCTAAATTTGGATTGAGTGCGCCTGTGCCCGATGCGGTATAGCCCGTTGCTGCAATCACGACCCCAATAAAGGCAAAACTTGAACCTAAATAGCTTGGAACACGTCCACCCGTCATAATAAAGAACAAGATGGTACAAATCCCGGACATTAAAATAGCAAGGTTGGGATCGAAGCCCATTAAGAAAGGTGCAAGAACCGTTGCTCCAAACATGGCAAAGGCATGCTGCACACCTAAAATTGCACTTTGTGAAGCAGGGAGGTATTCACTTGTGCCAACAGGACGTGCATCGATATTGCCTTCGTACGGGCGCCATTTGGGAAACCAATTGGACATTTTTTGAGCACTCTAAAGATAAATTGTGCACATCATACTCTTGTTTTTTAGAAGATTTAATCAGTGATACAAAAAATTGTTCAAACTAATCTTATGACTTTTCAGAACTTTTTACCGCATGGTAAAACTTTATATTTTTAAAAATAATGATAAATCAAGGTTTAATTGGTAAATTTAGCCAATCGCTCATTCATAAATATTTATGATTGGATTGATAAAAAATTATAAAAGGTTTGACCATGCGGTCAATAAAAAAGCACATCATGCTGATGTGCTTTAAATGGAGCGGGCTTAAAACTTTATCCTGTGTTACGAAGACCCGCTGCAATGCCGGCGATACTCACCATAAGTGCATGATCTACAGGTGTATTTGTTTCCTGACGCTCTTCTAGGTAGCGGCGACGACGTTTCATTAACTCTGCTTGGAGTAAATGCAGCGGCAATAAATACGGTTTGCGCACTCTCATTGACTGATCTAAAACTTCGTTACTGCTGAGGAGTTTAGACTCACCTTTAAGCGCCAAGAGGGTTTGCACTGCATACTTTAAGCGCTGACGTAGATGTTCACCGAGCACTTTCAAGTCCTCATCATCGGTCAGGTGCGACTCATAATATAGCGCTACATGAGCATCAGACTTTGAGAGCACCATTTCCAACATATCAATCAGGGTTTGGAAATACGGCCATGCCACCAGCATTTCATCTAAGGTGGCTTTATGACCTTGATCAATCACTTGGTTAATTGCCGCGCCTGTACCCAGCCAAGCGGGTAGCATCAAACGAATCTGGGTCCACGCAAATACCCAAGGAATGGCACGTAGGGACTCAATGCCGCCAGTGACTTTACGTTTTGCAGGGCGTGAGCCAAGCGGTAACATTTGTAGTTCAAGCTCTGGTGTGACTGTGCGTAAATATTTGACGAAGTGCGGGTTTTCTCGCACGGTTTGGCGATACACCTGTACTGACAAATCGGTCATGCTGTGCATCAACTCGCGCCACTCAGGTTTTGGAACGGGCGGTGGCAGTAAAGTGGCTTCTAAAGTGGCTGCGGTATAAATCTCTAAGTTTTGCAGCGCAATGCCTTCTAAGCCAAACTTGAAGCGAATCATTTCACCTTGTTCAGTGACTCGAATTGCACCTGAAATCGAGCCAGGTGGCTGTGAAAATAGGGCTTGTTGCGTTGGCGCACCGCCCCGGCTGATGGAACCGCCACGACCATGAAATAGCGTAAGTTGTACGCCATGCTTTTTCGCAATTGCGGTTAATTCTTCTTGCGCGCGGTACTGTGCCCAATTGGCCGACATAAAGCCTGCATCTTTTGCCGAGTCCGAATAGCCAATCATCACTTCATGCTTGCCCTGAATATGCTGTTTATACCAATGCATATTGAATAGGGTATTCATGGTGGCTGCGGCGCCATCTAAGTCTTTTAATGTTTCAAACAATGGCACCACACGTAGTGGATGTTGGATGCCTGCTTCTTTTTGCAAAAGCAGTACCGCCAGCACATCACTTGGATATTCAGCCATCGAAATAATGTAGGCACCTAAACTTTCTTGAGGCTGCGCTGCCAAAGTACGCATGGTGGCAAACACTTCTTGCACTTCAGGTTGTTCAATTAAGCTTTGCGCAGGTTCATTTAAATGCTTGGGCAACAGTGGACGTTTGCTTTGTAGCTCTTGCAATAAGAAGTTTTGACGCGCTTGTTCGGTCCATGTTTCAAAATTACCCAGACCCAAATATTCAGTAATGGCCGAAATTGCTTGGCGATGACGGCCTGACTCTTGGCGAATATCCAGTTTCAGCAGTTCAATCCCGAAACAGTTCACCCGATGGATAAAGTCCAGCAGTTTCCCATTGGCAATTTCAGGTAGGTTGCTGGCAATCAAAGAGCGATAACACAGCAGTAAAGGCTGTAGCAGTTCATCTTTGGCTTTAATCACCAAGCTGTCATCGGCATCGGCACCGCGCAGTTTTTCTGCGAGCCAATGGCGGGTAGCTTTTAGACGTTCGCGAGTATCGCGTAAATATTCACGGTAGGGTTCAGGGTGGTCTTGGCCCAAGGCTTGGCGCAGTTCATCGCTACAACTTTGAATCGACAGTTCCCAACGTAAATCTTCAATGTCACGTAAGTAAAGATCGGCCGCTTTCCAACGCGATAGCCACAGGACTTCTTGAGTAATGTTGTGTGTCACATTCGGGTTGCCGTCACGGTCACCGCCCATCCATGAAGCGAAACGTACTGGTGCCACATGTAAAGGCAAACGTTGCCCACAGTGTTCAATCACCATGTCATCTAGTTCACGCATGAACTTCGGTACGGCATTCCATAAGGTTTGCTCAATAGTGGTAAAGCCCCATTTTGCTTCATCGACTGGGGTTGGACGGTGTTGACGAATTTCATCGGTCTGCCACGCCGAACAGATTAGTTGTTTTAAGTCTTCAAGGACTGTTTGACGCTCACGAGGAGTTAGTTTTTGCTGATCCATTTTAAATAAGGCATCGTTGATACCATCATATTTTTGGATCAGGGTACGACGGCTAACTTCAGTGGGGTGAGCGGTGAGAACCAGTTCAATATTTAAATCACAGATTTGCTGGAACAGCGTATCGGTTGAAATGTCGTTATTTTTAAATTTAGCAAAGAGGTGGTCGAGCGGATTTGGAGAAGGTGCGGTCTCATCAAATTCACTTTGACGACGGCTACGGACCACATGGTATTGCTCTGCAATATTGGCAAAGTTCAAAAAGTGGGTAAAGGCACGTGTCAGCGGCAGAATTTCATCATCTTCAAGGCTGAAAAACAGTTGTTCCAGCTGCTTTTCGGCTTCAACTTGACCATCCCGTGCCCCTTTGGATAAGGCCCGAATTTGCTCGACCTGATTAAACAAATCTTGTCCTGCATGCTCCTTGAGGGTTTCACCCAATAGGTTGCCGAGTAATCGGACATCTTCACGTAGTGGAGCATCAATTTGTTGAATCATGATTATTATTCCCTCGTTGTTCTTAATTTGACTATACCCCGATTCGATGACAATCCAAGTAGGGGCAGACAAAAGTAGGGGATTAATTGCTGAATTTAGAAGCAAATGAACAACTTAGGGCAAGCAATTGTTTTAAAATAAAGAGGGGTTTTAATTCCAAGTATTTGAATTAATTATAAAAAATATAAATTTAATTAACCGGATCTTAAGGTGTTTTTAAAGGGTATTTTAATAAAAAAATCGCAATGGCTTCTTGAATCAGTTGCTCGCGTTGTTCGGTATTTGGCACTTCATTCATCCCCAACAACATTTCTTGGTGACGATATCCAAACAGCAGAGACATTAATAAGGTGATGACCTCGTTGACCTGTTCAAACTGAAGAACGCCTAAGGCCTGAGCTTGGTCAAAGAACTGTTCCCAAATCGCCCGCATTTTGAGGTGAGAGGCTTTATAGAAGTTCTCTAGCAATGGGTTTTGTTCAGCGGCCAGCTGTAATAGTAAGTACTCCAGCTTGATGGCCTCAGGCAAGTTAATAATATGCATCGATAGCGCACAAATCTGTTCGAGCATGGGCACAAAGTCTTCGGCACGTTGCAATTGAAATGAACGTCCCAGCATCAGCTTTTCACAGGTTTCCTCAATTGCACAACTGAACAGATTGGCTTTGTCCTGAAAATGGTTATATACCGTGAGTTTGGTGACGTGCGCTTCCTTGGCAATATGGTCCATGCTGGAGCCGTGGTAGCCATGTTGTAAAAACGACTGACGTGCTACCTCCAAAATACGTTGCCGTTTTTCTAAATCTTTGGGACGTCCTGCTGAAGCTTGCACACATTTTCCTAAAAAAAGTTCAAAAAGTCATTTACATCTGAGCATATCTTTAATTAGTGTACTATGCAGTATATTAATTAAAAAATAACCAAGTTAAGTCTGGATATTGTGCCTGATTAATTGGTGGTTATGGAAGAAGAGCAGACTTCATGAGCAAAATTCAGACCCTTGTGGCAAGTATGATGGTGGTGTGTAGTATCACCTTGTGGGGATGTAGCAAAGACACGACTGAACCAGAGTCGGTGCCTTTGGTGATGGTGAGCCAACCGAATACCACGCATCTAGAACAAAAAAGCTATGCAGGCGAGGTGCAAGCCCGCCAACAAACGGCACTGTCTTTTCGTGTTGGGGGACAAGTCACAGAGCGTCTGGTCGATGTGGGTGACCAAGTTAAAGTCGGACAAGTTTTAGCGCGCTTAGATGTACAAGATGCCCAGTTGCAACTCAATGCCGCCAAAGCACAGTTAGAAAGTGCTCAAGCGGCTGAAAAAAATGCGCAGGATGAACTCAAACGCTTTAAGCAATTATTACCGAGTAATGCAGTGAGTCGTTCACAGTACGACAGCGTTGAAAATCAATATAAAGCTGCACTGTCGAGCTTGAAACAAGCACAAGCCAATTACAACGTTACGCAAAACCAAACCAGTTATAACCAACTGATTGCCAATAAAAACGGTGTGATTACCGAGCGAAATATTGAAATTGGACAGGTGATTTCAGCAGGACAACCGGCTTTTCAGCTGGCCATTTCAGGTGATCGTGAGGTGGTGATTGGTGTGCCTGAACAAGCCATTGCTCAGATTAAAGTTGGACAAGATGCAATCGTCACCTTGTGGTCTAAACCCGATGAACGTTTTGCTGCCTACGTCCGTGAAATTTCGCCTGCCGCAGATCAGTCACGTACTTTTAGTGTCAAAGTGGCTTTGCGTGAAGGACAAAATACGATTCAACTGGGACAGAGTGCTCGGGTGTTTTTCAGCTCAACCGAAAGCAATGTGTTGAGTGTACCGTTAGCCAGTGTTTCCGCTGCAGGTAAAAATGCTTATGTCTGGGTGGTGAATGCTGACAACAGCATTCGTAAAGTCCCTGTCAGCGTGGGGGAGTATGGTCGAGACACCGTTACCATTCGTTCAGGTTTACAGCCAAAGGACTATGTGGTGGTGGGTGGGGTGCATTTACTGCGTGAAAAACAAAAAATTCAACCGATTAGCCGTGACAATAAAACGGTCAAGATTGCGACAGGAGGTTAAGCATGAATTACAACCTGTCGGAATGGGCCTTAAAGAATAAGGGCTTGGTCCTTTATTTGATGTTGTTACTGGGCATCGTGGGTGTGGTGTCTTATTCCAAACTAGCACAAAGCGAAGACCCGCCTTTTACCTTTAAAGTGATGGTGGTACAGACCTATTGGCCAGGTGCAACGGCACGCGAGGTGTCTGAACAGGTGACCGACCGTATTGAAAAAGAGCTGATGACCACGGGTAAGTATGAGCGCATTATGGCCTACTCCAGACCCGGCGAGTCGATGGTGACTTTTGTGGCACGAGATGCCATGCGCTCCAGTGAGATACCGGATGTGTGGTATGACGTACGCAAGAAGGTTGGAGATATCAAACATCAGCTGCCCAATGGGGTACAAGGACCATTCTTTAATGATGAGTTTGGTGATACATTTGGCAACATTTATGTGCTGACGGGTAAAGACTTTGATTATGCGGTGATGAAAGAATATGCCGACCGTCTACAGTTACAACTGCAACGCGTCAAAGATGTCGCCAAGGTTAACCTAGTTGGACTGCAAGATCAAAAGATCTGGATTGAAATTTCCAACACCAAGTCGGCACAGCTAGGCATTCCTGTGACAGCGGTGCAACAAGCCCTGCAACAGCAAAATACCATGGCCAGTGCAGGCTTTTTTGAAACAGAATCGGATCGTATTCAACTCCGAGTCACAGGGCAAATTAAGAGCGTTGAAGAACTGCAACGTATGCCTTTATTGGTCAATGGGAAAACCATCCAGCTCAGCGATGTTGCCGACGTCTATCGTGGCTTTAGTGAACCTGCTCAACCCCGTATGCGCTTTATGGGTGAAAATGGCATTGGCATTGCGGTATCGATGCGTAAAGGTGGCGACATCTTGGCTTTGGGTAAAAACTTAGAAACTGAGTTTTCCAAGCTGCAAAAAACCTTACCTTTAGGTATGGAGCTGAAAAAAGTTTCAGATCAGCCTGTTGCGGTGAAGCGTAGTGTCAACGAGTTCATGAAAGTTTTGGCTGAAGCGGTGATTATTGTACTGCTAGTCAGTTTTTTCTCGCTGGGTTTCCGTACTGGACTGGTGGTGGCATTCTCCATTCCACTGGTCTTGGCCATGACCTTTGCAGGCATGAATATTTTTGATGTCGGTCTCCATAAAATTTCTTTGGGTGCGCTCATTTTAGCGCTGGGCCTCTTGGTTGATGATGCCATTATTGCCGTGGAAATGATGGCGATCAAAATGGAGCAAGGCTACAGTCGACTACAAGCAGCAGGGCATGCGTGGCGAACGACGGCTTTCCCAATGTTGACGGGAACTTTGATTACCGCTGCGGGCTTTTTACCGATTGCCACGGCAGCGTCCAGTACAGGTGAATACACTCGTTCTATTTTCCAAGTGGTGACCATTGCCTTAATTGTGTCTTGGTTTGCAGCGGTGTTGTTTGTGCCTTATTTGGGCGACAAACTCCTGCCCGATTTTAATAAAGAGCTGATTCAAAAAGCGCCGTGGTATAGCTGTTTGTGGGCACGTTTGCGCAAACAGCCAGAACCTCAGCCGATGGTGCATCATGCAGGTGAGCATCATGATCCTTATCAAACTAAGTTCTATCAAGGTTTTCGCCGTTGGGTCGATCTGTGTGTGACCTATCGCAAAACGGTCATTGCAACGACGGTGGCTATTTTTGTGCTCTCGGTGTTGATGTTTAAGTTAGTACCACAGCAGTTTTTCCCACCTTCAAATCGTGCCGAAATTTTGGTCGACTTAAAACTTGAAGAAGGTGCATCTTTAACGGCAACTGAAAATGCGGTGAAAAAAGTTGAACAGTTCCTGTCGAAGCAAGAAGGCATAGATAATTATGTGGCGTATGTGGGCACAGGCTCGCCACGTTTTTATTTACCGCTCGATCAGCAGCTACCACAGGCCAGCTTTGCTCAGTTTGTGGTCTTGGCTTCTTCACTGGATGATCGCAATGAAATTCGCAAATCCCTAGACACCCAAATCCGCCAGTTATTGCCCGATGTGCGTACTCGCGTCTCTTTACTTGAAAACGGTCCCCCTGTCGGTTATCCACTTCAATACCGTGTGTCGGGTGAAGACTTGACCCAAGTGCGTGCTTGGGCGGATAAAGTCGCAGCGATGCTGAGTGCTAACCCCAACACCACCAATGTGCATTTGGACTGGGGTGAACCAAGCAAGATGATCAATTTAGAGATTGATCAAGACCGTGCCCGCCAAATGGGGGTATCGAGTTTAGATTTGGCTAATTTCTTGAACAGCTCAATTTCGGGTGCCACCATTAACCAGTACCGTGAGAAACGTGAGCTGATTGAAATCCGTTTACGTGGCGATCAAGCCGAGCGGGTTGAAGTGGCATCACTGGCGAGTCTTGCCGTTCCAACTTCAAATGGCGGAACAGTACCGTTGGCACAAATTGCCAAAATTGAGTATAGCTTCGAAGAAGGTTTGATTTGGCATCGTAACCGCCTACCGACTATTACGGTACGTGCAGATATTCGGACCAAGTTACAGCCAGCCACTGTGGTGGATGAAATGGCCGAACAGATGAATCAGCTGCGTGCGGAACTGCCGAATGGCTATTTGGTTGAAGTCGGCGGTACAGTGGAAGAGTCTGCACGTGGGGGTAAATCGGTTGCAGCAGGCATGCCTTTATTCTTGGCCGTGGTCATGACTTTGCTGATGATTCAACTGCGCAGTATGTCTCGTGCCACGATTGTCTTGCTCACTGCACCTTTAGGTTTGATTGGCGTGGTGTTGTTCCTGCTACTGTTCAATAAACCTTTTGGCTTTGTTGCGATGTTGGGCACCATTGCCTTGTCGGGCATGATCATGCGTAACTCGCTGATCTTGATTGATCAGATTGAGCAAGACATTCAAGCGGGGCATGAACAATGGGATGCAATCATCGATGCGACGGTGCGACGTTGTCGTCCAATTGTGCTGACGGCATTGGCAGCTGTTCTGGCGATGATCCCACTATCTAGAAGTATTTTCTTTGGCCCTATGGCCGTTGCGATCATGGGCGGACTGATTGTGGCGACGCTATTAACCCTGTTCTTTTTACCTGCCTTGTACGCGCAGTGGTTTAAAGTAAAAAAAATTAGCCATAAGCTGTAAATTTATGCCAATATCAGGTGCGAAACGTTGAAAATTTCAATATAGTAGCACCTGAAATTTATGGCATTTTTATAAAGCAGTTTTTTGCTACACATTAAAAAACCAACGATGTGGCAAATGGGGTTAAACGCATGATGCAAGACAATGTAACCAAGTATCGCCGCTCTATCGCGATTTCTTATGTCTTCATGTTTTTGGCTTTGTTTACTGTGATTAGTGGCGCATTTTCCTATTGGTATGCCCGAAAAGTCACGCAAATTGATCATGCCGAAGTGTGGTTACAAGCGCAAGCACTCTGGGTCATGCGCAATATTGTGATTTATAGCATTTTGGCTTTATTTGCAGCACTGTGGTTTATTCCTCTTATTTTCTTCACTTGGGACAGCGCATTGTGGGTGACTGCATGCACGGTTGCAGGTGTTGTTTTTAGCTGTATTGCATTTCTCTTCCTTCTAAATGCATGGTTTAAAGGCCTGTCTAAATTTTTGAAAAATAAAGCAGTTTTCTAATTCTACTGATTTTTTTTCAAACACCCCCTTGTAAAACTTGGTTTGAACCCAATTTCAGACCACAGTTGAGTATTAAATAAATTCCGTGAGGAGCATCGCCAGACATGGCTAAACGTGATTATTATGAGGTTTTAGGTGTTGCTAAAACCGCTAGTGATGATGAAATTAAAAAAGCCTACCGTAAGTTGGCGATGAAATATCATCCGGACCGCAACCCTGACAATGCTGAAGCTGAAGAGAAGTTTAAAGAAGCTGCTGAAGCTTATGAAATTTTATCGGATAGCGAAAAGCGTAGCATGTATGACCGTATGGGGCATCAAGCCTTTGAAGGTGGTATGGGCGGCGGAGGCGGCTTCGGTGGTGGTTTCAGCGCAGAAGACATTTTCAGTCAATTCGGTGACATTTTCGGTGGCGCATTTGGTGGCGGCGGTGGTCGTGGTCAACAGCGTGCACGTCGTGGTTCTGACTTACGTTATGTGATGGAACTGACGTTGGAAGAAGCAGTAAGAGGGGTGAAAAAAACCATTACTTTTACTGCACCAGCGCCGTGTGAAACTTGTGACGGTAAAGGCTCTAAAAATCCGAACGATGTTGAAACCTGTAAAACTTGTCATGGTGCAGGTCAGGTTCGCATGCAGCAAGGTTTCTTCTCTGTACAGCAGACTTGTAGCACCTGTCGCGGTCAGGGTAAGATCATTAAGAATCCATGTAATACCTGTCATGGTTCAGGCGTTAAAGACCGTCAACAAACCTTAGAAGTGACGATTCCTGCGGGCGTCGACAATGGTGACCGCGTTCGTTTAACGGGTAAAGGCGAAGCGATTCGTGATGGTCAGTCAGGCGACTTGTACGTAGAAGTAGTAGTGCGTGAGCACGAAATCTTCCAACGTGATGGTGCAGACCTGTATATGGATGTCCCTGTGAGCATTGCCGATGCTGCTTTGGGTAAAGAAATTGAAATCCCGACACTCGAAGGTCGTGTGAGTTTGAAAATTCCTGAAGGCACACAAACGGGTAAAATGTTCCGTTTACGTGGCAAAGGGGTTAAACCTGTACGTACCAGTATGCAAGGTGACTTACTCTGCCGTATCGTGATTGAAACGCCAGTCAACTTAACAGCACGTCAACGTGAATTGTTGAAAGAGTTACAAGAGACCTTGGATGGAGATGATCACAAATCATCACCAAAGAAGAAGTCTTTCTTTGACCGACTGTTTGATTAATTGAACACGGTACGTCTGAATCGGTGTTGAAAAGAGCGGGAATATTTTCCCGCTTTTTTTATGTTATTGCGCTTCTGTTGGCAGCTCAGGTTGATCGATCTCTTCAACCGACACCATTTCTTCAGCCATAGGTGCAGCGGCTTGTACTTGTTGTTCGGCCTGTGCTTTGGGATGTGTGCTGGTGGTGATCTTTACCTGTGACAAACTTTCTAAGGTGTCGCCCGCTTGAACAGCGGGTTCAGCCTGAACTTGTGCCCAACTGCCCCCAAACGCCATTGCTAGAAAAAGTACCTTGGCTTTCATTCTATTTTCCTCATTTTAAAGTTGTTTTTAAACGCGAACCTAGTCTGCGTAAGATTGATTGCAAATTTGTGAAAAGCTAGAGAAATCATGTTTGAAAATAAAGCGATTTTTTCGATGAAAATGCCCAACAAACCTTAGTCTGGGCAATCAGTTTTGCTATAGTAAGAGCAATTTTGAAGCTAGATTAGGAATATGTTATGTCAGCAGCTCCACGCATTGGTGTCTTAGGTGCCGGCGGTCGTATGGGTCGCATCCTTATTCAAGCGGTACACGAAGCAGGCTATCAACTGGCTGCGGCAGTGGAACGCCCTGAAAGCTCACTGGTTGGTACAGATGCAGGTGAGCTTGCAGGTATTGGCAGCCTCGGCGTGAAGGTGGTGGGTAGTCTGGAAGCGGTAGTGAAAGATTGTGATGTGATCATTGATTTCACTGCACCAGTAGCGACCGTTCAGCATTTAAAAATTTGTCGTGAAGCTGGGGTGGCCATTGTCATTGGCACCACGGGCATGAATGACGAACAAAAAGCTTATTTGGATGACTCTGCGACTCAAACACCTGTGGTCTATGCAGCCAACTATTCTGTGGGGGTCAATGTTTCGATTAAACTGTTGGAATTGGCTTCTAAAGTCTTTGGCGACACAGTGGATATTGAAGTGATTGATGCGCATCACCGTCATAAAGTCGATGCACCATCAGGCACAGCGTTGATGATGGGTGAGGCGATTGCGGGTGCTTTAGGTCGTGACTTGAAAACCGATGCAGTGTATTGCCGTGAAGGTCATACAGGACCACGTGAGCGTCAAAGTATTGGTTTCCAAACCATTCGTGGTGGCGATATTGTCGGTGAACATACGGCTATGTTTATTGCCGATGGTGAGCGTGTTGAAATTACTCATAAAGCGACCAACCGGATGAACTTTGCTTCGGGTGCGGTACGTGCTGCGGCTTGGGTGGTAGGACGTGAAGCACGTAAATATGACATGAAAGATGTACTGGGTTTTAACGACATTCAAGTTTAAAAACCTGCTTCATTCGCCATAAAAACAAGATAAAAAACTAAAATAAGACGAAGAATAGAATGAAAAAAGTCATATATATGGCTTGTGTTGTTGCCGTGATGACGACAGCACAGGCCAAACCTATGGATCAAGCCAAACTCAGTATTCATAAAAATAATATTAAAGTTTGGACCTATCAAAATGCGCAAAACCCAGTCTTTTTATATAAGGCTGAAACCACGTTTGATGTGCCGATTGAAAAAGCAGTGTCACTGATCTTAGATGTTGACCATGCGGTGAAATGGGTGCCGTATATGGGCAGTGTGAAAGTCTTGTCGCGCGATGATAAAAAAGGCGAGTTTCAGCTGTATATGGTGCTGGATTTCCCTTTTCCTTTAAAAGACCGCGACTTGGTGGTGCAGGGGAAAATGACCAAGGACAGTCAGGGCATTATTAGCATTAAAAATAAAGCGATTGATAAAAACATTCTTAAAAACCCAGATTATGTGCGCCTAAATCATTATGAGGGCGATTGGACCTTTCAGAAACTGGGATCAAATAAAGTCAAGGTTTCGACCTCAGGTTATGCTAACCCTGAGGGATCGATACCACTGAAGTTTGTGAATATGTTTGTCCAACAACAACCCTATCAAATGCTGCAAAAAATGAAAAATCAATTGCTGGAACAAGAGGGGACACCTGCCCATTTACCAGCTGCCTTACGTTAATTTTAAAGACGAAGAAGCCTGCAATGCAGGCTTTTTTATGTTTTAAAACTTAAGGCTGTTGATAAGCGTTCAGCAGCTCTAAGGTTGAAGCCTTAGGCAGGTCTAACTGGATTAAACTGAGCATGGCATCTCCTTCACCAGCGAGCGAGATCTTGAAGTTTTCAGCACTGCTTTGGTCACATTGAAACTGTAAATTTTTCTGGCGGGGCAAGCTCATCTGCATTTCACGTTCATTGTTCAACCGATATTGATAGGTTCGTTGGGTCGAGGTTTCAGTCAAGCTCGGCGCTAAACTTAAAAACTGATAATCCGTTAAATTTTGCGTTTTCAGAAACCCTTCAATCAGGGCTTTACAAATAAAATGCTGCTGTTGTACCTGCTGTGAAACATGTGTCGGTTGGCAAGCCGATAAGCTCAATAAGCAAAAGAGAGATATGATTATTTTTTTCATAAAAGTGCCTATTTATGGTTGTGAACGAATGACAGAAGCATAATTCTGTTGGCATAATGGATACAGATACATAAAAATTAAAAAAATAGGTACAGATGAATGGCATTTCAGTATCAAAGCTTGGCTGCACAGTTGCTTGAAAAAATTCAAAATGCTGAATTACCCGCAGGGCAAAAGCTGCTGTCGTTACGCCAGTTTGCTAACTTACAAAAGGTCAGCTTGAATACGGCCAAGAGTTGTTATGAGCTACTCGAGTCGCAGGGGTATATTCATGTGAAAAATAAGTCGGGTTATTTTGTCAGTTATCAAAAAAATACCAGCCCATCTATTCCCGTACCACAGCATCCTGATTTTCAGTCTCAAGCTCGTGATATTTCTAACTTAGAGCTACAGTTGGAAATTCAACAGTCTTCCATTAATAGCCGTCTCATCCATTTGGGCGCGATTCAGCTTTCTCCAAAACATGTGCCTGTAGAAGCACTCCGCCGCTCCATTCAACGTGCTTTAAAACACAGTCAACCTGAAGATTTTTTATATAGCGATAAGCAAGGTCATATTCGCTTGCGGCAGGCTTTGTCTGAGCATTGGGCTGAAGATGGCTTTTATATTTCGCAGGATGATATCTACATCAGCAATGGCTGTATGCCTGCGTTGTCGGTGATGATCCAACACCTCAGCAAGGAAGGCGACAGCGTAATTGTACCTACCCCAAATTTTAATGGTCAGTTGCAAATGCTGGCGGGGTTAAAGCGAAAAATTATTGAAATTCCAGCCGATACTCAAGGCTTTGATCTTGAACGTTTAGAGCAGGTCATGCAAAGTTCAGGCGCAAAAGCGTGCTTACTCACGGCCAATTATCAAAATCCATTGGGGTTTTGCTTAAGTAATGCAGAAAAAGAAAAAATTGCACAACTGGCGGCGCGCTATCAGTGCTATGTGATTGAAGATGATATTTATGGTGAATGTAGTTTCAGCTCGAGTCGTCCGTTGCCGATTAAATATTGGGATCAGCAGGGTTATGTGATTTTCTGTGGTTCAGTTTCCAAGTCACTCTCAACTGCGTATCGGGTAGGTTGGTTCTGTATTCCGCAGCGCTTAGCGCATTTGAAGGCTACGTTACTGATGCAAAATATCACAGTGAATACGCCTTTACAGTTGGCACTGGCCGATCTCATTTATAGTCGTGCTTATCGGGAGCATTTACAGCAGTTAAAGCCGATTTTGAAACAGCAAGTTGAGCAATACCGACACATGATTCAGCATGCCTTTAACGGAGTTGAGTTACGTATCAATCAACCCTTAGGTGGTTATGCATTGTGGTTGCAGCTGCCCGAGTGTATTGATGGTTTAGATATGTACTATTTTGCTCAGCAGCATGGCATCAATATAGTGCCGGGTGAAGTCTTTGGTGAAGGGCAGCGTTATAAAAACTGTATCCGCCTCAATGCAGGTCATGAACTTTCAACAGATATTCGCGCGGCAGTCAGTTTGTTGGCCGATTGGGTGAAAGCGCAACTCAGCAGTTCGACGTTGGTCAAACAAGCGGTATAAAAAGCGCCTCTTTTGAGGCGCTTATGGATTAAAAATCGGCTTTGAGAACGATACGATAACGGGCTTTTCCAGAATGTAACCGTTCCAGTGCTTCATTCAACTGCGACATAGGATACAGTTCAATTTGTGGCGCAATGTTTTTACGTGCAGCGAATTTGAGTAGCTGACGTAATGCCGCAGGTGAGCCAGTGGGTGAACCCGTGATAGACTTTGCTCCAGCAATCAGACTACCTGCATTTAATTTGATTGGCTCCAGAGGCAAGCCTAGCAGATGGATCGTGCCATTCGGTGCCAACGTACTGATATAGGCAGGCCAATTGAGCGTGACATTCACCGTACTGAGCAATAGATCGAATTTGCCTCGCTGGGTTTTAAGCGCATCCACATCACGGCTATTCACCACATGATCTGCACCCATGGCCTTGAGTTCTTCCGTTTTGTCGAGGTTCGAGGTAAACGCCGTAATTTCACAGCCCCATCCTCGAAGTAACTTAATAGCCATATGCCCTAAACCACCGATGCCAATCACGCCAACATGGTGAATGGCTTGAATTTGGTGTTTTAAAATTGGATCAAAAACGGTAATACCGCCACACAATAAAGGACCCGCTGACTCAGGATCTAGCTCTTCAGGTAAAGGAATAATCCACTGCCAACCGGCGCGAACTTTATCGGCAAAGCCACCTGCATGACCGACGATGGTTGCTGTTGACCCACCTGTACAGAGTACTTGTTGACCCGATACACAGGGGTCACAGTGTTGGCAGCTTTCTGCCGTCCAGCCAATACCGACGCGCTGTCCAAGTTTAAGCCCTTTGGCTTCGGAGCCTAGGCGACTGATGGTGCCAATAATTTCATGACCAGCGACAACGGGATAGACCGAAGAGTTCCATTCATTGTTAATGACCGAAACATCGGAATGGCACAATCCACAATATTCGACTTGGACTTCGACTTGATGTGGTTGCAGTTCACCCGCATCGAATTGATAGGGTTGTAACGCTGCGCCTGCTTGCATTGCCGCATAGGCACGAATGGTATTATCCGTCATATTCTATATCCTTATTTTCCTGTTTTTTATGTACTTTTACTTAAAATGACAGCTGTTTTCGTGATCATTGACCATGCCAACCGCTTGCATAAAGGCATAGCAGGTGGTGGGTCCGACAAATTTAAAGCCCTGTTTTTTTAGGGTTTTAGACATATTTTGGCTTTGAGGAGTCTGTGCAGGTGCTGTACGGTAGTCCGGGACATCATTGTTGATTGCGTGTTGCTCGACAAAGTTCCAGAGCCACTCAACGGGGTTGATGCCTTGTTGCTTTAGGGCTTGCCATGCAAGCGCATTGTCACGTATGGCGGTCAGCTTCCCGATATGGCGAATTAAGCCGATATCTTGGACTTTTTCGGCTAAATCTGTATCAGTCAAAGCCGCAATCTGTTCAATGGAATATTGAAAAAACTGGCGATGATAATGTTCACGCTTTTTCAGGACGGTAATCCATGACAGCCCCGCTTGTTGACCTTCGAGGCAGAGCATCGCAAATAACTGCTTTTCATCATGTAGTGGTTTACCCCACTCATGATCATGGTAGTCGATGTAAAGTGGGTCTGAGGAGCACCATCCGCAGCGTTGAGTGGTCATGAACATGCTCCTGATCTTTTTATAGGGTAAAAGGTGCCCATTGGTCGTGTTGATTGTCCCAATAAAATAATTGGGCGTGTTCGAGGTCGGAAAAGTTAATCCAAACATCTTTTCCTGTTTTTTCAGCAAATCCAGTACTGATTAAAAGTGCATCTTCGGTAATTTCCATGATCCAACCCTGGTGGTTTTGTCCAGCCAAGATGATTTTTTGTTGATTGCCTGATTCAGCAAATTCGACCAGACGGTTGATCAACGTTTCTGACATGAAAAATTCCTAAAGTTAACGTAAATAAGGATAGGGATTTACTGCACCACGGCCTTTACCTTGTAAATAAAGTCCATAATGCAAATGTGGGGCGGTGTGCCGTGCATTGCCTGTATTGCCGACATAGCCGATCAGGTCGCCTTTTTTGACATAGTCGCCGACACTTAAGCCACGTTTATGGTCATCAAGATGAGCATAGTAATGCCAAGTGCCTGCTGGTCCCATAATCCAAACCACTTTACCACCCAAATTGTTATTGCGTAAGTCTGCGACGAGCCCTTCTGTGGCAGAAAAAACTTTTGTTCCACGTGGAGCCAAAATGTCGATGCCTTCATGCGTCCGTCCGCTACTGCGTGACGCTCCCCAAGTATCTGTGAGGACATTGCGTTTAATGCCTTGAACGGGTACAGGCAGCTGCTTAGCTAAACGCATGTTTTTCAGTTGTTGGACTTGTGAGGCGGGTAAATGGCTTCCACTCGGCGCAGGCGGCGTAGTACGGCAAGCTGCGAGTAACAGAATCACAAAACATAAACTGGCAAGCGCAGAAAGGCGGGGCAAACAATTACGCACGAACAATCCTTTATTATTTCAGTGATCTAATTTTAAAGTCTCAGGGTGAACCCAATGGATCACCCAACTATGTCACAGTTGAATTGCCGAGATCAATTTTTTCATCGCGGTTGGGATGCCCATTTCTGTGACATTTTGTATGTCTAGCCATGTGCTGGCCAATTCTATACTTAAATGTTCGAGTTGATCGGCATCGACTTCAAAGCAAAGCGCTTCCAGTTGCCAAGTGAAATGGGTGAAACTATGCGAAATTTCAGCGCGTTGCGAGACTTGTTTTAGTCCTAGACTTTGGCACAGTTGCGTAAGTTCATCACGATTTTCAAAAATAGGTAAACACCATAAACCGCCCCACAGTCCACTATTGGGACGCTGTTGCCACAGCCATTGATTGTGATGACGCAGTACCAAAACTTGGGCTGACTTCACAGGCACAGCTTTCTTGGGTTTTTTAAAAGGCAGTTCAGTTTCTAGCCCTTGTGCATGAGCCTTACAGTGTTGCTGCATTGGGCAGTATAAACACAGCGGTTTTTTAGGGGTACAGACGGTTGCCCCCAAATCCATGATGGCTTGGGTATAGTCGTGGTTACGTTCAGTTGGACAGAGTTCAGTGGCCAGTTGCCACATACTGCGTTCATGCACAGGTTTGCTTAGATCATCCTCAATGGCAAAAAAACGCGCGAGCACACGTTTCACGTTCCCATCCATAATGACGCCGTATTGACGTAAACCCAAAGACATCAGCGCCCCTGCAGTTGATGGACCAATACCTGGTAGTTCAATCCAGTCCTCTAAGGTTTGAGGAAAGTGTCCCTGACGTGCTACAACCCCTGCGGCTTTATGTAGATTATGTGCACGGGCATAGTAGCCCAGACCTGCCCAGTAAGGTGCGACCTCATCCCATGATGCTGTCCCTAAAGCTTCAACTGTTGGGAAGCGTTCGATAAAACGCTCGAAGTATTGCAGCACGGTTTTGACTTGGGTCTGTTGCAGCATAATTTCAGACACCCAAACTTTGTAGGGATCATCGGCGACTTGCCATGGCAGATCATGTCGACCATGAACATCGAACCAAGTCAGTAACGCATCTGAAAAAGAGAAAGGAGACATCTGAGGCACAAGGAAGAAATTCGGCTTAGTATAACTGAATGTCTTTTCTGAGCCCGAGTTTTTGCGCATAAAAAATGGCGCTTACGCGCCATTTAAAACCATAAAAGCTTAGTCTTTTGCCATGCCCCAACGTGCATCAAGTTTTAGCTCTTGGTCTTTGTAGCGTGGAATAATATGGATATGTAAGTGTTCAGATACATTCCCAAATATTTCACCGTCATTAAAACCAATATGAAAGCCTGAAGGTTGATGACGCAATTGGAGTTCATTGCGTGCCAGTTCCAGCAAAGACATTAAGCTTTTACGTTCTTTGTCGGTAATGTCAAAAAATGAGCTCACATGACGTAGAGGGATAATGACACAGTGACCTTTAGACAATGCATTGGGTTCGGGTAAAATTACCCCAAAGTCATTTTTATCAAGCACGTCATATTCATCAAAATTACAATATTGGCAGTGGGTCTCAGTCATTGTTATCTCCTCTAAAATCTAATTATGTATCCTGTTGGATCTGAAAAATCAAATATTTGAATTTTCAGCTCTAGTTAAGCACTGAGATTGCGTTCTAGCAAGTCATACATTGCATCTAGCCCTTGTCTTTCTGCTTCTGGGTTATAGCCCAAGTCTACGCCATTGGCTTTGGCACGCTCATCGGCCAATGGATTGCTAAAACCATGCTTCGCATCTTCAAAAATGATGACTTCATGGTCCACTTTTGCCGCATGCATTTCTTCACGGAAGCTGGCAACATCATCCAAAGTGACCATGCTGTCTAACTCACCATGTAAAACTAAAATTTCACCCTGAATTTGACCTTCGATCGCGGGGGCTTTCGGTGCCAATGTCGCGTGGAAAGTCGCCACTGCTTTAAGCGGTGCACCTGAGCGCGCTAAGTCTAAAACCACTTTACCGCCATAACAAAAACCAATCGCCGCCAGTTGATCTGCATTCACTTCAGGCTGGGCAGCAAGTGTATCTAAACCTGCTTTAGCCCGGTTGACGATGGTGTCTGCATCGGCAAAAGTTTGCATCATCCATTCATAGGCTTGTTTCGCATCTGTGGTGACATTTTTATCACCATACATATCAATCGCCAGTGCGGCATAACCGTGTTCAGCCAGTTCGCGAGCACGTTGTTCAGTATATTCATTTCGGCCCCACCATTCGGGTGCAACGATGATACCTGCATGCGGTGTTTGAGAGCTTGGTGCTGCAAAATAACCGACTAAGCGTTGTCCATCGGCTGCGTTATATTGAATTTCTCGAGTTTGAATACTGATTGTCATGCTCAAATCCTGATAGATGATCTGCTCTGATTAAAGCATAAAAACTTTTACAAGGATTTGAAAAATATTCCGATGTACATGAGAAGTGTGAGAAATTATTTTTAAAGGCACATATAAAAAAAGAAGGATCTGAATCCTTCTTTTTAGTGATTAAGCGTAATGTGCTTTAGACTTTGCCACGGGATAAAAATCCGACAATAGCAAGAATCACAGCAATCACTAATAAAATAATGGCAAAGTCTTTGGATAAACCTGCTACACCGCCAAAACCAAGTAAACTTGCAATCAGTGCAATCACTGCGAAGATAATCGCCCAACGAAACATAATTTTTCTCCATAGATGTTCTTATTTATTACTCTATTAGTATAGAAAGAAGGCTCGGACACACTGTGTTGCTTTTGTTTAAAAAGTGTTCTGTTTGTATTTAAGTTTATGAATATGATGTAAATATTGAAAATTTGATGGTGCTGAAAAGTACAGTTACTATAGGGTATAATGTGCTATTGAGTTTATCGGCAAGCGTCATGTCACAGGAATTACGACCAGAGTTTTGGAAGCATTATGCGCTCACTGAGCTACGTTCAGCAGAGTGGGAAGCGTTGTGTGATGGTTGTGGTCTGTGCTGTTTGGTGAAACTTGAAGATGAAGAAAGCCAAGAAGTCGCCTATACCAAAGTGGCCTGCAAACTGTTGGACTGTCAAACGGCCAGTTGTCGGGATTATCCGAACCGAAAGCAGCATGTGCCCGATTGTATCCAGCTCACGCCCGAACTTTTAGACACGATTCATTGGTTACCATCGAGCTGTGCTTACCGTCGTCTGCATGAAGGTAAAAATTTGCCCAGATGGCACTATCTGAACACGGGTTCACGGCAAAGTATTCTGAAAGCGAAAAAGTCTGCGGCAGGACGCTGTATTTCTGAAGAAAAGATTCAGGATGACGACATCGAAGACTATATTGTGCGTTGGGTTCGCTAGTCGATAAAAGCACAATCAAATTGCATGAAAAGCTTGTGTCATTCGCCTGAATTTGCCATAACATAAGCATTCGATGAACGCATGATAAGTCCTAGCCCTATGTCCGATAGCAATATTCCACTGCCTGAACGTTTACGCCCGCGTGATTTATCTGAAATTATTGGGCAGGATCACTTATTGGGTGAGCAGGCACCGCTCCGCCAAATGATCGATCAAGGGCATTTGCCATCGATCATTTTTTGGGGGCCGCCAGGCGTGGGGAAAACCACCATTGCTTTACTGTTGGCGCAAGCGATTGATCGACCTTTTGTCAGTTTATCTGCACTCAATACGGGGGTTAAAGAGCTCCGTGAGATCATTGTCGATGGTGGAGATTTAATGCCACCTGTAGTGTTTATTGACGAAATTCATCGTTTTAACAAATCACAGCAAGATGCCTTACTGAATGCTGTGGAGAAAGGCAAAATTACCCTCATTGGTGCCACCACCGAAAATCCTTCTTTTGAAGTCAACAGTGCGTTGTTGTCACGTTGTCAGGTCTATACCTTAAATGCGCTCGATGCCGATGCGATTCAAACTTTATTAGTGCAAGCGATTAAGAACGATCCGTTTTTAAAAGAGCGTTATATTCAAATTGAAGAATTTGAAGCACTGGTGCAGTTTGCCGCAGGTGATGCCCGCAAAGCCTTGAATTTAATTGAACTGATTGCGGGCACCTTCGAGCCTGACCTTGAAAATATCGTGACCAATGCAATGGTGGTCAAAGTTGCACAGCAAAATATTGCCCGTTATGACAAATCGGGTGAGCAGCATTATGATTTGGTGTCGGCTTTTATTAAGTCAATTCGAGGGAGTGATCCTGATGCCACCTTGTATTGGATGGCACGCATGCTCAAAGGTGGTGAAGATCCCGTTTTTATTGCCCGTCGGATGTTGATTGCAGCCTCTGAGGACATTGGTAACTCAAACCCCAATGCACTTCTGCTTGCTGGAGAATGCTTCCGTTCTGTTCAAGCGGTGGGCATGCCAGAGTGTCGAATTATTCTTGGGCAGTGTGCGGTGTATTTGGCGACCAGTGCCAAAAGTAACAGTACTTATCTTGCGATCAACAAAGCGTTGGATTTGGCTGAGAAAACAGCGAATTTACCTGTGCCGCTGCATTTAAGAAATGCACCGACCAAGTTGATGAAAGAGCAGGGCTATGGCGTCGACTACTTATATCCGCACAACTATCCAGAGCATTTTGTGATGCAAGAATATTTACCCCCTGAGCTCAAAGGGAGCAAACTGTATGAGTCGGCACGCAATAAGCGTGAGGTTGAGGGTGAGCGTTTACAGCAACGCCGTTGGCAACAAGAGCAGCAACAGCAGCAGTAATAAAAAAGCCTGATGAAAAAATCAGGCTTTTTGTTTTTGGGGCTTAGGATTTAGTCACATTCATTGAGCAGTTTTTTCTTTAAGCACTGTAGCGTTTTTATGCTCCGATGTGCGTATTCATCAATTTTAATGCTGCAGGTAACACAGCGACCAATAAGGCGATTGCCATCGTGATGTTAAAGCTCAAGGCAAAGCGCGGTTTCATCAGAAATTGGCGTAAGAAAAGGCCACCGATTGCCCAAACCCCGACACATGGAATGGAAACTACCATTAAAATCAGGGCCGCATAAAGAATATCACTGACATGATGGTTTAAAGCAAAATAAGTGGCAATGGTGCTGATGGAGATAATCCACGCTTTGGGATTGACCCACTGAAAAAGAGCCCCTTGTAGAAAACCCATCGATGGTTTTTGTTCTAATTCGATGTTGAGTGGACCACTGGACGCAATTTTCCATGCGAGCCACAGAATATAAGCTGTGCCGATCAAACTTAAAATAAATTGGAGTTGGGGCAGGGCCAGAAACACCTGATTTAAGCCGATGCCGATGGCGAAGAGTTGCACGGCCACACCAAAGGCAATGCCTAAAAGCAGAGGTAGCGTTTTACTGATGCCAAATCGTGCACCAGACAGCATGACCAGTGCATTATTGGGCCCAGGGGTGCAGGTCATTACGACACAGAACAGCAGATAAGAGACAAACAGTGAAGCGTTCATAAAGGGGATGGAGTAATAAAATAAGTATCATTTTATTGTTGATCTATCACAATTTGGTTGTATATTGATCGTTAATACTGAGTTTTATGCAACAAATGATTGAATTAGATCGATTAGACCGAAAAATATTGTGTGAGCTTGAGCGCGATGCACATTTAACCAATATTAAACTGGCAGAACGCGTGGGTTTGTCACCCTCGGCCTGTTTACGACGCGTGCAAGAGTTAGAAAGAATTGGTGTGATTCGAGGCTATAAAGCGGTGATTGACCGTTCGCTTTTGGGTGTTGGTTTAACGGTTTATGTGACCATTGGTCTGTCTTGTCACTCAAAAGAAAGCTTGAGTCAGTTTGAGGATGTGATCACTGCAACGGATGAAGTTACTGAGTGTCATACCATTACAGGCTCAGTTGAGTATTTACTTAGGGTTGAAGTGGCTGACATTAAGTCTTATAAAAAGTTTCATACTGATGTTTTGGGAACGATCCCTTCCATTAGCTCGATCACCAGTTTTTTGGTGATGGATACCACTAAAAATCGATATACCAATCTATAAAAGCTTAGGTGGAAAGGTAAAAAACCGAGCGAAATGGCTCGGTTTTTTATCTGAGTGCATATAGTTTCGCGGGATCAGATCAAACAAGGCGCTTTATCTTTTCAACTAAGTATCGAATGTTGAATCATTGCTGCATCAAGCTCTTGAAGACTATTCAATTATTTAAAGTTACCCTCTAAAAACTGTTGCAGGCGTTCACTTTTGGGGTGAATCAAAACTTCTTTTGGATCACCTTGTTCTTCAATTTTGCCTTGATCTAAGAAAATGACATGATTGGACACATGGCGTGCGAAGCCCATTTCATGGGTGACCACAATCATGGTTCGGCCTTCTTCAGCCAAACTTTGCATCACTTTCAACACCTCACCCACCAGTTCAGGATCTAGAGCACTGGTTGGCTCATCAAACAACATCACTTCAGGTTCCATCGCTAAGGCACGGGCAATTGCGACACGCTGTTGCTGTCCTCCTGACAAAAAAGACGGATATTTCTTTTCGACACTTTCTGCGAGCCCAACTTTTCTTAAATATTTTCGTGCACGCTCTTCCGCCTCACTTCGCTTTAGTCCCAAGACATGAATGGGTCCTTCAATAATATTTTCTAATACCGTCATATGCGACCACAAATTGAAATGTTGAAACACCATCATCAGTTGGGTGCGCATTTTTTGTAGTTGTTTGGGATTTTTTGCTTTGAGATTGCCATTTTTATCCAAGCTAGTCTCTAACTGCTCACCATTGAGTTGAATGCTACCTTGGCTCGGTTGCTCTAGAAAATTGATGCAACGAAGAAAGGTACTTTTACCTGAACCTGAGGAACCAATAATACTAATGACATCACCTGCATGTGCCTCAAGGGAAACCCCTTTTAAGACTTCATGATCGCCAAAACTTTTACAAAGGAAGAACTTGCAAAATTATTGTCCCAGCCGACACAGCTGTAGCTCCTCTTAAAAAAGAGGCTTTTTTTTAATCAAACCCGAGTTGCGCTATGATTTTAGGGATCAATCATCTTGTTTCTCCATATCTTAAACAAGCTGATGCGTTGACCTGTGTCAAATATTCAATCATTAAGCACTTAATCAATTGCCTTGTCGTCACCTCAAAAGTCGCATCAATTGATCGGCTGTTTGAGCAATCAAACCAAACATCAAATGACTCATCACCTTAGCGTGACCTCGATAATAAATCACCCGACCGCCAAAC
>CAACWN010000121.1_pt1 | contig 30193 bp, 32 predicted proteins | sample 2275671 | NCBI WGS metagenome assembly CAACWN01 (sample SAMEA5312464, study PRJEB27640) | indoor metagenome | biome: indoor environment; feature: controlled; material: polymer furnished wood metals | place: Austria | collected 2011-04-21 | reverse complement strand
TTAATCTTATCATAGTACATTGCTTCAAACTCAAAAGGCGATACATAACCCAGTGCACTGTGTACACGCTTTTTATTGAACCAATCTACCCAGTTTAGTGTCGCAAGTTGTACATCTGCTAAACCTTGCCAATCTGCTTTTAAATATTCAATCACCTCTGTTTTGTATAAGCCATTCACCGTTTCAGCCAGAGCATTATCGTATGAATCACCAGTTGTACCGACTGATGCTCGTAAATTTGCTGCTTCTAAACGATTGGTATAGCGAATGGAAAGATATTGCACACCTCTGTCGGAATGATGAATCACATTCTTTGGCATGCATCGATCGTGCAATGCTTGCTCAAGTGCATCGAGTACCATATCTGTATTCATCCGTGTAGATACTTTCCATCCAACAATTGCTCGTGAGAACACATCAATAACAAATGCGGTATAGACCCAGCCTGAATGAGTTTGAATATACGTAAAGTCACCCACCCATAGTTGGTTTGGATGATCAGCATTAAAATTCCGTTTCACTAAATCATCTGCTCGTTTTTGGTCATCTCGGTTACGGGTGGTTTGTTTATTCTTACCACGCCAAACACCTTGTATACCTAGCTTTTGCATCAATCGAGCAACTGTACAACGTGCAATCACATAGCCTTCACGTTTCAGTTGTTGCCAGACCTTACGCACACCATACCGACCTGAACTTTCCTTCCAAATTCGTTTAATTTGTTCAGCATGATGAAGGTCATGCAGATCCCGTTTCGCTCGATGTTCTGGATTGTCCGCGAGATCTAAAGTCCGGTAATAGGTTGAAGCAGCGATCGGTAAAATTCTACAAATCGCCTCAACACCATATAACGCCTTATTGTTATGGATAAAATCCACCATTATTTGTGTGGGCGGTCGAGCTCCGCCTGGGCGAAAAAAGCCGCTGCTTTACGTAGAATTTCGTTAGCACGTTGCAGTTCTTTATTTTCGCGTTCCAGTTGTTTGATACGTTCTTGGTCTGAAAGCTGCTGTGCTTTAACTGGATTTTGTTGATCTAAGTATTTTTGATACCAAACACGTAGTGTTTCAGGAGTACAGCCAATTTTAGGAGCAATTGCTGTGATTGCAGCCCAATTCGATGGATAATCTTTCTCGGATTCAATCAATAATTGAACCGCTCTTTCTCTGATTTCAGGGGTATATTTTAATTTTGTCATCGGGATAGTCTCTCAGAATATTGACTCTCCGACAAACCCGGTACGGTTCACCTAGCAGGTTGGGTTACCACAGAAGTTGGCCGTCAGCCTTGGGTCGTGTATGGCGTGATTCGAACTAAAGACGGTTTATCGCATACAGTCACCGCAGATCAAGTCGGCTTGAGCCTGATTATTTTTGTTCTGGTCTATACCGTCGTCTTTGGCGCGGGTATTTACTACATGCTGCGCTTGATCAAATTAGGCCCTGCTTTTTCTACGCCTTTAGATGCCGTGCAAGATACTGGCCCAGGGCATTTTAAAACCCCTTTACGTCCACTCAGTGCTGTTGAAGAATCCATCGAGACCACTGATCCTTCTGCTCAAAATAGTAAGGAGAAACCACATGATTGATCTCGCTTTGGTTTGGGTCGGTATTATCGGGCTCGGGGTACTCATCTATGTGGTTATGGATGGTTTCGACTTAGGTATTGGTATTCTGTTTCCCTTTATGAACGGAACGCAAGAACGCGATGTGATGATGAATACCGTCGCGCCTGTTTGGGACGGTAATGAAACATGGATGGTCCTAGGTGGTGCTGGCTTATTCGCTGCATTTCCTTTGGTCTATTCAACTGTTTTATCGGCACTGTATTTACCCATTATCTTTATGGTGGTTGCCTTGATTTTCCGCGGCGTAGCGTTCGAGTTCCGCTTTAAAGCCACGCGCACCAAATACCTCTGGGATCTCGCGTTTATCTGGGGCTCTATCTTATCGAGCTTTTTCCAAGGCGTGATTTTAGGGGCTTATATCCAAGGTATTCAGACCACCAATGGTATTTACAGCGGTGGTGGATGGGACTGGTTCACGCCATTTACATGTTTTACCGGTCTAGGTGTCGTGGTCATGTACGCCACTTTAGGCTGTGGCTGGCTCATTTGGAAAACCGAAAAAGAGATACAGCAACGGATGTTTCATCTCATGCCTAGGCTGATTATTGCTTTGCTCATCATCTTCGGTGCCGTGAGTTTATATACGCCGCTGACCCATCCTGAAATTGCACAGCGTTGGTTCTCTCTGCCGAATCTATACTATTTTAGCCCAGTGCCAATTTTAGTCTTACTGTTTGTTGGCTTGATTCTATCTGCGTGCAAAAAGCAGCATGAACTAAAACCGTTTATCTATACTTTGGCTTTAGTCTTTTTGGCTTTTACTGGCTTCGTCATCAGCTTATGGCCCAATATTATTCCGCCATCGGTCACTATTTGGCAGGCCGCTGCACCTGAGTCAAGTTTAAAGTTCACCTTGGTGGGAGCTGCAATTTTAATCCCAATCATCATTGCCTATACCTTCTTGTCCTATTGGGTGTTCCGTGACAAAGTACGTATAGGAGATCAGGGTTATCATTAATTGAGGAGATAGACATGAAAAAATTTGTTGATCGACTCAGCCCACGATTATGGTTTATTTTATTGTGGTGCTTTGGCTTTATTTCTCTCGCACTGATTGCGGGTTTCTTTAAGCTGTTGCTGAGTTTTGCTTACTAAAGCCAGCCAAGCATTTTTTATGAATTAGGCACGGGACTTTCAGTACATGTCCTGTGCCTTTTAATTGCAGCGAACCTATATGTATAAATCAGAAAAACTTGCGCTCAGCCTGAAACATTTGATTGAAAGTGGTTTTTGGAAAGCCAACGATAAACTACCTTCACTTCGTCAACAAGCTGAAATATCGGGTTTTAGCCTAATGACCGTGATGAATGCCTATCAGGAACTCGAAGCGCAAGGGCTGATTTATTCACAAGAAAAACTCGGTTATTTTGTGACAGGCGATGGACGCTCAGACAGCAACTCCAATAGTGTCATCCTCAACGAAAAAATTGAAATCAACTCTAAAATTTTCAGATACTTAAAATCGATCCAATCTGAACAAATGGTTCCCTTTGGCATTGCCTTTCCCAACAGCCAACTGCTCTACTCTGCCAAGCTGATGCAAACGTTGGGACAACGTGCCAAACACCGTCTCAGTTATGAACAGATGCCAAGTTTACCTCCCGGAAACTTTGAGCTGCGGAAACTGATTGCACAGCGCTACTGTATGCAAGGAATTCCAACAGACCCATCCGATATCGTAATTACCTCGGGCGGATTAGATGCTTTAAACCTCTCCTTACAAGCCATGACCCAACCGGGTGACTATATTTTACTTCAAAAAACAATATTTTATGGTGCATGGCAAGCGGCTGAACATTTGGGCCTAAAAGTCATTAGTATTCCTGAACATGAAGAACATGGTATTGACCTTGAGGCGTTTAAAGATGCAATTGAACGTTATCCAATTAAAGTCTGTTTATTGATGCTCAACAGTCACAACCCAATTGGTTTTACGGTCAGTGATGACATCAAATACCAACTGGCAAAGCTACTGCATGAGCGCGATATTTATTTAATTGAAGACGATGTGTATGAAGAGCTTTATTTTGATCATAAAAAACCGCTGTCGATGAAATACTTTGATCAGAAAAATTTGGTTTTACACTGCTCTTCTTTTTCAAAAACTTTAGGTGCGGGTTTTCGGATTGGTTGGGTCTATGCGGGTAAATTTTCGGAGCATATTCAGCATCTACAGCTGATGAGCACGCTTTCCGTCAACTCATTTATTCAAAATGCCTTGGTCGATTATTTATCGCATCGACACTATGAAAAGCACTTAAAAACTTTGCGTAACACCTTAAAACGTCTCAAAAATCAGTATTACACTTATTTATCTGAACATTTGTCTGAAGATTATCAAATTCATTATTATCCATCGGGCTATTTTCTTTGGATTACTTTGCCCGAGCAGATCAATGGAAATTTGATTTATGAGCAGCTTTTAGAGAAAAATATCAGCATTGCGCCCGGTTCATTATTTTATCAAACGGACAATGTCCCACATCATATTCGAATCAATTGTTCATTTGAAATCAATGAGCGTATTCAAAATGCCTTAGATGCCTTGATCCAATGTATTTACCCAGAAGCCTTTGAGTAAAAGTTGAATGCTTTAAATCCAAACTGATTTAAAGCATCTTTTTATTTGAAGAGACTCACTGCCCATACTGCAAATATCACCATCCTAGAGATAAAATGACATGATCAGATCGGATCATGCCATTCCTCTCAAGCTAGGTATAAGATTTCTCAGCAATCATATTTTGAAAATAGGTGCGATAGATATAGACACAGCCAAGTGAAAAGCCAGCCATCAGGCCGGATGCAACAGGTAAATACATCACACTGTCTTGTGGAAAGACAAAAACCAAAAATGGAAAGGCATATACCGCAGGAATGCGCATATCAAAGAGCTTGAGCAAAAGAAACATCAAGGGCATATATATAAAGGTGAGCAAGATCCAATCTTGAATCCACAACTGCATAAGCACGGCCATTGAAATCGACAGTGTCAACACAGCAACCTGCTTAAGATACATTTTCAACGAATACATCATCATATTTAATGATTCGTACACCACCACTGTAATCGGTGGAATCAGTGCCATCGCTTCAACCTTGAAAATAGCAGCGAGTGCAAAACCAATTAAAGTAATACTGGCATACACACCTATTTTTCGTCGATCAAAATTGCCTTTTCTCTCCACACCTTGGTTCAGTTTAAAGAGCACTACACCCAACATCAGGATAAAACTGGTGGCAAAAATCGAAATCAAAAACGATATTTCATAGGCTTGGGTCACAATCGGCAAGAAACCTGTGGCCAGTGCGGGCGGTAATATATAGTTAAACATCCGCATCACGAGCAACATGGCACAGAGAACTAAAACCAGTTTGAATAGATATGAAATTGGCATTAAGTTAATACAGAAGCCTATAACAGCGGTCAAACTGGGTAAAATAAAAATTTTATCTGGCTGATTCAGCCACTGTTTATCTCGATAGACCCACAACCCAACGGCCATCGCCGCCCATTTCAGGCAGAATAATTTCACGATCATTCAGTCCATAGGCAGCTGCCACCATGAATACTATAAAGACAAAGGCCGCGAGATAGCTTTGGGGGCTTAAGATTGTCTTTGCATGTGACATAGGATTCATATTCGATTCCTTGTTGATTTAAAAAAATATAAAGCCAAGTAAATATTTCGTCACTGCAATCAGCGATGGCGCAAATAGCACCATAATGATTCCTGAAATAATCATCGAGAGACTGGCAATGACGCCTTCCAATTTATGCCGCTGTCTTGCTCGAGCTATGCCCATAGCATGTGCGGCATTACCCAGTGCTGCACCTGAGGCAAGGTGATTTTTATATTTAATCCAAAGCAAGAGGAGGTCTCCCAACAACATACCGACTAAACCTGTAATCACGGTAAATAGCGGAATCAGGCTGATAGAGCCCCCGAGTTTTTCGGTGAGCACCAAAGCAAAAGGAATCGAAATGGAACGCGCCAACAGGCTATTTTTAACGATGTCATCAAAGTCCAATATGCTCGCCAAAAACCAACTGCTGAAAATACCCACCAACATGGCGAGGCTGGAACTGAAGAGCAACACTTTAAAATGTTGCTGAATCATGCGGCGATAACGAAATACAGGAATCGCAAAAGCCACCGTGATTGGGCCGAGCATGGCCACCAAATATTGGGTATAAAAGTAATAGTCTTGGAACTGATGCTGTAAAAGAAAGATCAGTATGATGCTCAAGCTAGGAACGACAATAATCGGAGATAAATAGATTTTTTGGGTTCGAACAAAAAGCTGCTTTGCCATGAAATAGCACAGCACGGTCCAAACCAAGTAAAAAAGCCCCCAGCATTCAGTCATACTGATCTTCCTGTTTTGGTTCCTGATTTAGCTCTGGCTGCTTTAACAACAACCGCACGCTATATACAGAAACCATCATCACCAAAGCGGTGCTGATTAAAATCACCAGCAGAATTTTCCAACCACTGGCAATCAATAAATCCTGATATTGAATCACGCCAACCACTGGCGGAATGAAAAACAGCAGCAGTTCAGCCAGTAACAGATCGGCACCGCGTTCAACGTGGGCTAATTTCAACCATTTCATTTCAAGTAAGAACAGCAGCAGAAAAAAACCAAGTACTCCAGATGCCACAGGCAAATTCAGCAGCTTTTGCAAGACCTCAGCACAGCTCCAAACGGCCAAAATAATGATGATTTGGCAGCTCGCAGTGTTTAGCTTTTTCAGCCGAGTTCGGTCATGCAACATCTCAATTTATGTCCGCATAAGCCCGCTCTTTAAACGGCTGGATCGAGACACGTTTGTAGGTTTCTAAAAAAGATTCATACTCCAAACGCAAATCCAGATAAGTATTCAGAATTTCCTCTAGCACATCGGGAATATCTTCTGCAGGAAATGATGGCCCTAAAATATCACCGATGGATGCATCATGATCTGAGTTACCACCTAAGCTAATTTGGTAATATTCAGCGCCTTTTTTATCGACACCTAGAATGCCAATATTGCCGACATGGTGGTGTCCACACGCATTCATACAACCTGAAATGTTCAAATCGACCCTGCCTAAATGATATAAAGCATCCAGATCATCAAAACGGCGAGCAATCGCCTCATACACCGGAATGGATTTGGCATTTGCCAAGGAGCAAAAATCGCCGCCCGGACAGCAAATCATGTCAGTCAGAAAGCCAATATGCGCTCGGGCTAAATTGCCACGATCTAAGACTTGCCACAGTTCAAACAGATCCTTTTGGCGTACATCGGTTAAGGCAATATTTTGCTCATGCGTGGTTCGCAGCTCACCAAAGGTATATTGGTCAGCCAAATCTGCAATTAAACGCATTTCATCGGAAGTCATATCCCCCGGAGCCACACCCGCCCGTTTTAAGCTGATTGTGACTATGCGGTAGCCCGCGACTTTATGTGCATGGGTATTGATATTGAACCAGTGTTTAAACTTCGGATACTGTTGGAACAACGCCTCAAAATTTTCCGCATCTAAAGCTTCATAGGCAAACGGTCGAAATACTGCATCCATTTGCGCTAAAACACTAGGCTGAACTTTGAGCAGTGTTTGAGTATGTGCAAACTCAGCTTCAACTTTTTCCGCAAAGCCCGCTGGAGTGAGGGCTTTCACTAAAATTTTAATACGCGCTTTGTATTTATTATCACGGCGACCATGCAAGTTATATACGCGCATGATGGCATCTAAATAAGCAATTAAATCTTCACGGGCTAAAAATGGCTTAATGACATGTCCCGCTAAAGGGGTGCGTCCAAGCCCACCGCCGACTTTAATTTGATAGCCCAATTCTCCTGCTTCATTTTCTACCAAATAGACCCCAACATCATGAAAAGTCGTGGCAGCACGATCTTGTTCTGGGTGTGCACAGACCGCAATTTTAAATTTACGCGGAAGGAATGAAAACTCTGGATGGAAAGTACTCCACTGGCGAATCAGTTCACAGGTCGGACGTGGGTCTGTGAGCTCCCCTTCAACGACACCTGCATACTGGTCTGTCGTGGTGTTTCGAATACAGTTGCCACTGGTCTGAATAGAATGCATGTGTACCGTAGCGAGTTCCTGCAAAATATCTGGGACATCTGCAAGCTGCGGCCAATTCAGTTGAATATTTTGACGCGTAGAAATATGCGCATAACCACGATCATACTTCTGCGCAACCTCAGCCACCTTACGTAATTGCTCTGTGTTCATTAAGCCATAAGGCACTGCCAAACGTAGCATGGGTGCATAACGTTGAACATATAAACCATTTTGTAAGCGTAAGGGGCGGTATTCTTCTTCGGTCAGTTTTCCCTCTAAATAACGCTGGGTTTGGTCGCGAAACTGTGCGACACGTTCATTCAATAAATTTTGATCAAAGTCTGTATATAAAAACATGGGGATGACCTAGGTATATGCATCAATATGAAAGAAAAGCTGTTTTGAATGGCGCATCAAAAATGCAAGTTAGGCGAAAAAAGTCGCCTGCTTTCGGGACACGCCATGTTGTAAACAAGTCTGCATATACTCGGCATAGACCGATAACTTTTCATAAATATGCTCGGCATAGAACATATCTTCAACCAACTGGATCGCTTGCTGCTGGTTATAACTGCCATAACTCAACAGTAACTGCGCATTCAATGTGGCGAATTTTTCACATAAATCGATATATTGCTGATCTTTGTTTTTAAAGAACAATTTCCGCATATTCCATTCACCGCTGTCGATAATGGCATCTTGCGGATGGAGAGAAATATAGTTAATTTTGACTTTAAAAAACTGTTCCAGCTCTGTGAGTTTTTGTGTATTGAGCACCAATGATGTCACCAAAAAAATCTGAGAGACATCAGTTCGACATAGTGCTTTGATCAATGAAAAATAAAAAAAATCGACATCATTAAATACGCTATCACTCAAATCTAAATAAACATTGAGTGCCTCAAGCACATCATCTATTTTTAGGTTTTGTTTTTGCTCTGCTTGATAGTAACGATTGAGGATATTGAGTACGGTTGGCGTTGCAGGACTGCTATAAATCACAGGATGGTTCAAATTTGCCAAGATAAAAGGCGCAAATAAAAATGCGACCTCGGCATGTTCTGCTTGAATGGCAGACTGCACGATATATTGAACTTTAGCGCTTGAAAAATCTCGTAAAACTTTAGCACGCAGCAAAGTCGCTTCTAAGTTTAAATACTGCTGCGCAAGTAGATGTTGCAGTTGATCTGAAAGACTCTGCCCCTCAACCAATTCAGAAATTGTATTCAGTTGCTGTGTTATAAACATTACGCCACCATCAAGATTGTGATCCCTTCTTGAATCAAATTTTCAGCTAGTTTGGTGCTAATGAGTAGCTACAGTAAGGCTTGAAAAAACTATAACAGCGTGCCTCCTTCTCAAGTTTTATGGGTACAAAACCATCAAAATTAGAAAATAAATTCGCTATTTAAATAGAAGCCAATCCCCTCATGGCGTTATTTTGAGTGCCTAAAAATTCAGAAACTACTCTTCTCTTTTCCTATTTCAAGCTGACTGTTTAGCCATTGAATCTAAAATGGAATATAAAAAGGAGAATAAAAGTTATGGCTGACAAGACACCTCTAAAGTTGTTTTGATCCTTTCTAACACAACGGTGGTTTTAAACCATTGCACATTGGCATTATGATGAAAAAGCTGATCACATAAGGCTTGAAACCGACTCATACTTGGCACCAAGAGTACCAACATAAAATCCGCCTCACCTGTTACGTAATAGCACTGCTGTATTTCTGGAATTGAAAAACTTGCTTTCAACTCGTCAAGGTCAGTCACATGGGTTTGATTGACGCGAACCTCGACAAAAATCGTAATCACTTGTCCCAATTTGTCTGGATCAAGCACCGCGGTATTACCAATAATATAGCCACTGTCTCTTAATTTTTGAATGCGACGTTGTACCGAGGTCGTTGATAAATGCACTAAATCTGCCAATTCTCGGAGTGGCGTTAAGCAATCTTTTTGCAGATGCTCCAATAAAGCGAAATCAAATTTATCCAATTGCATGAGCAACCTCCTACGAGAAACTTTCTCATTCAAACTAATGATTACAAGCCATTTTATCAATAAGATTGCAATAAAATATTATCCATTCATCCAGTTTTAGAACCGCCTATGTCTACGCATTCCAATACAGCACTTGGCATTAGCTTAAATGTCACGGCCTCGGTATTATTTGCTTTAATGTTTGCCTATACCTCACTTTTGGGCAAGTTGGCAGGTACAGAAATATACGGCTGGCGCATCGTATTGACCATTCCATGTCTAACGCTTTTTATTTGGCTCAAAGGCAATTGGTCTCAGATGGTTGTTATTTATCGCCGTTTCTACCAAGAGCGCTTTTTCTTTTTAACGCGAATTTTATCTTCGTTTTTAATTGGGATTCAGTTGTGGCTGTTTATGTGGGCACCCAGTCATGGCTATGGACTAGATGTTTCACTCGGTTATTTTATGATGCCAATAAGCATGGTGATTGTCGGTCGGATTGCCTTTAAAGAGCGAATGTCACGCTTTCAGCAACTGTCCTGTATTTTTGCAGTGCTGGGGATATTGAATCTCTTGACCATTTCTCAAACACTGACTTGGCCCACTCTGCTGATTTGCTTAGGTTATCCGATCTATTTTTGGCTCAGACAAAAAACGGAGACGAATAATATAGGCGGACTTTGGTTTGACATGATGCTGAGTCTCCCTGTCTGTATTTTCTTTATCATGCAAGGCAGTATCGTCACAGAAAGCCTATCTGAAAGCTCACATACACTTTGGCTCATTTCAGGACTTGGACTAATCAGTGCGCTGGCTTTGGCATTTCAGTCCTTGTCTGCCCCGCATTTAAACTTAAGCCTGTTTGGACTGTTGGTTTATGTTGAACCGATATTGTTAGTGGTGGTTTCAATCGCCTTAGGGGAAAGCATTACTTCAGCAGAATGGCCAACCTATATCGCCATTTGGCTCGCAATTTTTACCCTCATGCTGGAAGGATTACGCAGCTTTAAAAAGAATCGTAAATTAGCGACATAGACATTTTTTATGCATATTTTCCTCTAGATCTCTTAAATTTAGCCGTCTAGGCATGATTTGGTGCTGAATCGAGAACAGACTTTCTGATCTTATTTAAATGGCTATTTGACTCCGCGAGTTACGTGCTGACAATTCATATTTAAAACGACATAAAGTGAATTACAGTGAACCTTTTAAATGATGATGCTGTCTCACAATACTATTCAATAAACTGGAAAAGTTGATTGCAGGTTGGCTATGCAAATCTGCCTTGAAGGCAATACCGAGTCCAATTGTCGCGGTCTTATTCTTCAGGTATTTATATTTAATCCCTTCAATTTTGAGCTGTTGGGTGGACTCAGGCACCAAAGAAATGCCCAAATTTGCCGCAACCAACGATAAAATCGAAACAATCTGAGGGGCTTGCTGTCCAATTTTAGGCGTGAAGCCATGCTGTTGGCAGCTATTTAAAATCGCGGCATACAGCCCTGCACTCACCTCTGGTGGAGAGACAATGAAGCTCTCATACTTAAATTCTGCCAAATCTATCACCTCATCTTCTGCGGGATATTGAATCGGCAAGGCAGCAATCAATTTTTCATCGATCAAATTACGAATCGTAATGGCTTTAGGATACTGCGCAGGTGGTCGCACAATCGCAATGTCTAATTCATTATTCAATAAACTCTCAATCAAAATCAAAGAATTGGCTTCTTTTAATACCAAATTCACCTGAGGATATTGCTGTTGAAATGCTTGAATGGCTGTCGGAATTAATGAGTTTAAAATTGAAGTACCTGTAAAGCCAAGCCGTAGTTCTCCCAATTCACCATTTGCCGTACTTTGGGTCAATTTCACCGCATTTTTCAGTTGGTTCTGAACAGGCAAAACCATTTTAAGAAAAGTTTCCCCTGCTGGTGTCAGAGCTACACCATGCGAATAGCGATAAAAAAGTTCTACACCGATTTCTCTTTCCAATTTTTTAATTTGCATACTCAACGGCGGCTGACTTATGCCAAGACGCAAAGCAGCTTTAGAGAAACTTTGCTCTTCCGCGATAGCAATAAAATATTGAATATTACGCAGCTCCATATATTAAATCTATACCATTATTGAGTTATATATATTATACATATATGCATGTAGTTCTTAAAATACAGCTTCTCTCCATTTTAAATCAGCCAAGTCATGAAACTGAGCTCTTCATTAGAAGAAGATTGGTCTACCCCTCAACAGCCGATTCCGCAGACCATCAGCCAAGGTACAGTTGAGTATAAAAGAGCGGGCATGGCGCTATTTTTGTTGGGCTTTGCCAGTTTTTCACTGATCTATTGCGTACAACCCTTACTGCCCAACTTAAGTCAGAGTTTCCATATTGCACCCAGTGCAAGTGCGCTAGCACTGTCCTTAACCACAGGCTTTTTGGCTATGTCGATCATGCTATCCAGTGCCTTTTCACAAACATTGGGTAGAAAAGGCCTCATGTTTTTCTCTATGCTTTCGGTTTCTATACTCAATGTGGTATGCGCGGTTTCACCGAGTTGGCATGTGCTCATGGTTTCAAGAAGCTTAGAAGGTTTTGTCCTAGGTGGAGTTCCCGCTGTTGCCATGGCTTGGATTGCAGAAGAAATTAGTCCCAAAAACCTAAGTAAAACCATGGGGCTATATATTGCAGGCACAGCATTTGGCGGCATGATGGGACGTGTTGGCATGGGCATTTTGACCGAGTTTTTCTCGTGGCGTATTTCCATGGCCATTCTCGGCGTCATCTGTCTGTTCTGTGCATTGGGTTTTTTGAGACTCTTACCCAATTCACGAAATTTCATTGCCCAGCAAAGTATTTCTTTTAAGTTCCATCTACATGCATGGTATGCACACTTAAGTCATACACGGCTGTTAAAAATCTATGGGATTGGCTTTTTACTCACCAGTGTATTTGTCACGCTGTTTAACTATGTGACCTTCAGACTGTTTGCAGCACCGTATCATTTAAGCCAAACTCAGATCAGCCTGATCTTTTTATCTTATAGTTTGGGTATTATTTCCTCTTCGATTGCAGGCAATATTGCAGACCGAATAGGCAAAAAGCAGGTAATGATTTTGGGCTTTTTGTGCATGCTCTTAGGCGTGCTACTTACTCTTTCTGCCTCGTTGTTTTTGATTATTCTCGGGATTGGCTCTGTGACCACTGGCTTTTTCATTGCCCATGCCATTGCCAGCAGTCGTGTTGGAGAGCTCGCAACATCCAATAAAGGTCATGCCACTTCCTTGTATCTGCTTTTTTATTATTTAGGTTCAAGCATTGTGGGTGCGTATGGCGGAAATATCTGGCAAAGCCATGGCTGGAATGGCATCGTTATATTAAATATTTTTCTGATTCTAATTGCACTCATCGTTATTTTTTCAATAAAACCGCTTCATTCTCCATCTGTTACCCATTAGGAATATTTACATCATGCAACAACACTTATTTGTTTACGGTACTTTAAGACCAAACAAACCCAATGCTCATATTTTAGAAGTGATTGGCGGTACATGGCGCAAAGGCTCTGTGAAAGGTTTGCTTAAAGAAGCCGGTTGGGGGGCCGAGCTTGGCTTTCCTGGGCTGATGCTGAGTCCAGATGGACAAACTGTTGATGGAGATATGTTTAGTTCAGAGCAATTAAATACGTTGTGGAACAGCTTGGATGAGTTTGAAGGAAGTGAATATCAGCGTGTTTTAACTGAGGTCACTTTAGAGAATGGGCGAATACAACAGGCTTATGTTTATGCGTTGAATCATCTTGCATAAACCCAAGCTCACATACAATGCTAAACCAAAAATCAGATACATTAAATTGCAGCATTAAGGTTTGATCTTAGTGTTTTAAAAAGTCAGCTGAACCCAACTGACTTTTTAAATATAAAACTAAATTTACTCTTTATAATTTTGCGTACTGTAGTGTTCGACAGGCAAACGCGTTAACACTTTTTGCCCTTTAGCACCCGGCATACCTTCTACATACTGTAAAAAGGCTTCAGCATAATCTAGACCCACATCGACTCGACGTGCCCCAGTAATGCCCTTTAAGCTGGTATAAAAGTCTTGACCATCAGCAAGGAAATTAATGGTAATCACTTGATAGGTTTGGTTTACATTTAAAGGCAAATACTGACCATCAGCATTTCTCACCTGTAAGTTCGATACACGCTGGCCTTTAGCTTGGGTTAAATCGACATCCCACTTTAAGCCCCCTGTATATGGATAACTGCCAGTGTTGTTCAAAGCTACGGCATCAATCGCATCTTCTAAAGTTGACTTAATTTCCTGTCCAGTGGCTTGTAATTGCACCAATGTATTTTTAAAAGGCAAGACCGTATAAATTTTCTCAACCGTAATATCGCCTTGGGGTACATCAACCCTGACTCCGCCACCGTTTTGAATGGAAATATCTGCATTAAAATACTTTTTGCCTTGCTGTAAAAAGGCTTCTGCTACCAACTGTTGCACATCTCCACCATGTTGATTGGTAAAGTCGGCTTTATTACAAATATCACCGAGGCTTGAGCGTGAAGTATCTTTAGTTGTTCCAGGAACGCGACGTAAGCAAAGATTACTTTCAGCTCTTGCCACAATCTCTTTGCCCAATAGATTTTTAGCCACTTTATACGGTTCTAAAATACTTAAAGCCGTCGTATCAGGCTGTACAATCCGTAAAGCATTACTATTTTCGACATCCTGTTTGATGTGTACAAGTTCAGTACTGGTTAGTGCGACAGCATCTTTTACAGTACGTTTAAAATTATCGCCAATCAATACATTGGCCTTGCCTGCGCAAGCATCAACTTTACCATTGGCGTCAAAATTGACTTTTAACTGACCCACGACATAAGCATATTGCCATGCTTGAACCACACAAACCTGATCACCCTCTTTATTTTTCAATACGGTTGGATAGTCGCCCTCAGGGGTAATGCCATAATTCTTTAATTTTGCATCAGCCAATAAAGTATGCGAGTCCCCACCAACAATTACATCGACGCCAGATAACTGCGTAGCCAGTTCTTTTTCTGCACCATAACCCAAATGAGACTGCACGATAATTTTATTAATCCCTTGTTGCTTTAGTTCATCAATATATTTTTGTGCTGTGGTGACTTCATCCTTAAACAAGGTATCTGAGTTTGGGCGTGATGCATTTTTAGTTTTATTGGCAATGGTTAAGCCAATCAATGCAATTTTTTGGCCTTCTTTTTCCATAATGGTATAAGGTTTAACGAGATCAGTTCGATACAGCGGAGAACCTGCACCGAACTCAACATTTGCACTGAGTACTTGAGTTTTCGTTTTACAACTGCCTTTGTTGTTTAAGAAACCCATAAATTTTTGCAGGCCCGTATCGGTATTATCAAATTCATGATTGCCTAAAGTTAGTGTATCAAAACACACCGTATTCATTAGATCCGCTTCGGCCTCACCCTCTTTCAAGGTAAAATAGAGATCACCAGTAATGGCATCTCCCGAGTGAATTTTGATTGCATTTTTTTCACGATTGGCCAACTCATTGATCAACGCAGTCACCCGCGCAAAACCACCATTCGCAACTTGGATTTCTTCACGCTTCCCTGCAGAGGTTTCTAACATTAATTTGAGCGTCTCCTCATCTAAGTGTGAGTGGCTATCGTTAATGTGGATGAGATTCACCTCAAGTGCTTTATTCTTCTCAACGGGCGCAGTATTGTCTTTGTTATCATCATTACACCCTACAAGTAATGCACTGAAAAATAATAAACCACAAGTCAGACCTGAAGTTTTAACGGGCTTATTTCGAATAACCACAGCTGTCCCCAATGTTTATTTATTAAACAACCATCATGCAAGGACACCATTTAAAATTCGTGACACGCGCAGAATATTCTTGCTGATATCTACATATTTTTGATCTTTATACGGTTTTTTTATTCTTACGTAGCGCTAATTTTACTAAGTGATTAAATATGACTCATTTATCCGATCATTATGTAATATAGATCATAGTAATCAACGCTATATTTCCCTATATTAGTCATATAACTATTGATAATGATCCTAGTCTCATGGAGACAAAAAATCATGAAACTTTTTAAATATTCTTTTGCAATTTTAGCCGTCATTTCAGTTTCGGCTTACACCATGAGTGACCGCCAATCCACGCAGTTTCAAGTGAAAATGCAAATTACTGAAATTTGCGATATTGGGACAGGAAGTACTTCGGATATTGATTTTGGAACGGTGACTCGTAATGCACAGAATGTGCAAGCGACAGGAAGTCTAAATGTTTATTGTACCAATGGAACACCCTATAACATTGCGTTAAACAGCAACGGCAGCTTAAAACATAACAATGATGTTTCTATACAAATTCCTTATCAGCTATACCAAGATGCCTCGATGAGTAAAGAATGGGGAAATATTGCAGACAATCGTTTGTCTAAACAAGGCACAGGACAAACGCAAAATATTACCATTTGGGGGAAAGTACCAAATGCCAATGTTCCAGCGGGTCAATATAGTGACAAAGTGACTGCAACCATTACATATTAAGACACTACAAACTTAATAGGTTAAGGTTACCGTGATTGTGTCAGAGTATTGTCCAACACTAGTGATCGGTTGCACTGGAACAGCTGCATATACTGGAACAGTTCGACTATCTACCGCATAAAAAACATTGCCTTGCCAAGTTTGAGAGCGGCTAGCGTCTCGGTATAAGTTATATCGAATATAGTCGCCCAAAACATTTCGCATTCTTCTTTGTTGACCTTGGGCATTGATGCCATGATCCAGACTGACTTGCATACTGGCCCCCGTTGGACAAGCCAATTGAATCGAACCATAACCCATTAATGGATTATTCAAATGCTCGACTGCTCCAAAGTCAATGTCCGTTGCAGACTGAATCAAACAGCTATTTTCATAATTAGAGTTAACAATTAGGTTGTTATTTCCTGTATTTGAATTTGCAAAAACCTCTTCATTGCTTGGTGTTACGGTACCATAACGAAACGCAGAATAAAGTTTCAAATTTACACTATTCGTCGTATAACTTCGTGCAGGAACTACTTGCCCAGCGAGAACCTGACCATATATTTTAATTGGCGTACTTGGATTTCCTTGCCCAGCCTTGACTTGAAAAGTTTGGCACTGGGCTTGATTTCTACGATCTGATCCTGGAATTTTATATGCTCGTGCAGCATCATAGTACAAATGATACTTCAGTAAAGTTTCAGGATTATAGCTAATCATACTGCGAGGATCATTACCTGAAGGGCCTGTACTGTCAATCACTAAACACATTTTGTACGTGACTTGCTGCCTCGAATTGGAATTACAGGTGGCGATTACATCTGTTGAGACCATTGCCGAACCTTGGGCATTTGATGTGCCTAAGCTTAAAGTTGGTGAATGCTCTAACCAACAACGCTCTGCATATGCAGGCGCATAAAAAACACTACAGCCTAAAAATAAAAAGCTAACGGGAATAAGACGTTTCATTAATTTTTTCACTTTGAAAACATCATTTAAATTCATTGGCATACGATTTCCCCCAAATCACTATAACCATTCAAAGTTTCAATATCGGGTAACTTCACGCGACACTGATTGAGTTGATCGCCTATATATAGCGTATTATTTTTTACATTATCTAAATACACCATACCCTCATGCGCTACAATCGTCGTCGGTTGCTGTTGCGGTGTCGGATTTTCTTGCCAAACTGAAGTACCAACACTTAAATTTTTCCCTTGAGAATCGACCGCTTGAAATTGAACGGTTTTCACTTGATACATAGGGAAACGAATAAATACCCCACTCGACTGTCGAGGTACCGCATCTTGCTGTGTAGTTTCAATTTTTAAGTTGATAGGTAAATCTAAAGTATCTACCGCTACACTGTTGTGTTGATATGGATTTAAATGGTCAAGTAATAAATAGCCTTTCCGATTTGTCTTACCTATTAAACGGTTTTCCAAACGTACAGGTACATCTGCAACTTGATCTGTTGAGACAATTGCAAATGAGCCATTACCTAATCGTTTAGGCAGGAATGTATCTTTTAGAATGACCAAGCCACCATTTACAGAAGCATAGGCACTGGTACTATTTTGTTGATCCGATGCGGTATGTTGCACATTCAACTGTGCTAAGCCATAACGTCCCAAATAATCAAGTTGTCCCTGAAACTGTGAGTATTGTTCAGTCTGGTTTGCTAAAGCTTGCCAGCCTAAACCACCTTGGTCTTGGTCCACTGCATGTAGGACATTGAGTCCAACTTGGTTTTGATCATTGCTATGCTGTGCTGTCATGGTTGCAGAATTGCGTTTTGCCCACGGAAAATTAAAAGACAAATAATAGCTATTTTCTTTATTTAAAAGGTCACGGCTATAGCTTAAGCCCAAGTTCATACGTCGCGGTAAAATATAAGACCAGTTGAGTAAAACAAAACGACTACTGGCTTGATCAACATACTCCTGCTGAATATAACTCCCACCAAACTGACCAAGCTGGGTATTAAACCCCATATAAAATTGATCAGACTGACTGGCAAATGTCGCATCATTCAGACTTGCAATATCATTGAATTGTCCAAATTGACGTAAACCATTGTAGTTTAAACTGATTAGCGCAGAGTTCCAGCTATAGCCTAAACCTAGTAACTGCCCTTGTTGCTCAGGCGTATGGCTATAAGCATAAGAAAGGTTAATTTGCCCTGCGCGTTTGCCTAATTGATAAACCGTGCCTAAACCTACTTGTTGCAGCTGTTCTGTCAGTTCAGCATGTGTCTCGACCGTAAACATATTGCTCATGCCGTAACGATAACTACCATTAAAGGCTAGATCATCGGCATAATCAAAAGAAGAGACGCCATAGTTAAGTTTCGGATAACCTAAATTCAAAGACCAATCATTTAAACCCTGAGCCAGTAAATGATTGGCGCGATACAAAGAAAAATTTTGGACTTGCTGCTGACCATTAATATCAGTAATAACCATTTGAGCATTACCTGCACCTGTAATACTCGGTATCGTTTGTATATCGAACTGCCCTGGTACCACATTTTGTGAGGATTGCTTAATGCCATTAATAATCAGGTCAATTTGTGAAGGCAAAGCCACCTGACCTTTAAAACTCATTAATGGCGTTGTCACCATATAAGGCTGTAATGCAAAATTTTTAGAGATGCTTAAACCACTTAAACGTGTAGACCGCGTCCATGTAAGCGCATCAGTTTGAGCATCCCCCAGACGTAATCGAAGCAGTTGATCCGGAAAGTCTTTTTCCCAGTAAGTATCAAGTATTTGGCTATCTGTAAAAGTATGGTCCCGATATTGATAGTTTCCTGATAGGCTCAATACTCCATCAAACAAGCCAAAATAACGTAATTCATTCCAGCCATTAAACGAAAACGTATCATCCGTTTGTTGAGCAAATGCTGTGTAATTAAGCAATGCCCCTTTTGTTTCTTGTAATGGATTGATACTGGCCGCAGGTAATGCTTGATAGCCATATTGGTTTTGTCCACCCAACAACTCTATCGGGACTTGTATCGATATTTTCTGATTCAAATCATCATACTGATAGCTCAGACCATTGATTTGATCCAGAGCAATATAATTTACCTGATCAATGATAGTTTGCGGTGCATTCGTATGGATAGCAAAGTTATCTAAAGATGCACGGTCTATATAAAGCTGTTGACCCTGTTGCAGGAAGTGACCGATTTGAGACTGAACGGATTGATTCAGCTCTACATCCAAATACAAATCTTGTTTAACTTCGCTCACCAACTCTGGGGAGTTCGACACTGCAAAAGTTGAAGGTGCTACCGCGATGATTACTCCTGCGCATAGTAAGTCACCAATTCGAACACTCAATGATAGAACTCCCAGAAATATTCTATATCAAGGAGATATAGGAAGTTCTTGTTCACGAATATCCATATTCACTACAGCAACAAATTTTCCATTGGGTTTGACATTTATTGGAGTAGGAATAGACCACTGCATCGTTTGACCACTCAACACATAACCCATCAGTCCCATTTGTATCGGTGTTTTATGCCCTTGCGCATCCACATAAGCAAACTGGCTAAAACGTTTATAATGCTGCGACTGGTTGCTCACTGTTAAGGTGTTTGTGCTGTATTTAAATGTCATCCCTTTTAATGAAGTCAAGCCTTGTTGAACGGGTTCAGAGGATGAAGTTTTAAAGAAAACAGGAATCGAATATTTAAGTAAAAGTTGAAGTCCACTCTGCTTTTCTAGTTGTGGATTCGGTAATTCATCCACGATTAAACGATAAGCCTGTTCGGATGAATTATTGCCTGCATTGGCACGAATGAGTCTGACAAGTTGTCTCTGACCTGCGGGAATCGTAAGCACCATTGGGCTTGCTATCAGGTCTTTGGATGGTGTCAAAATATCTTGATGATTACTTTGCGTCCACGCATTTACTCGAACTTGACCTCGGATAGCTTCATCTCCAGTGTTGGTTAACCAGAGTTCTTTAACTTTTTCTTGAGGCGAAAATTCCAATAAAATAGGCGCAACCTGCAAGCTTGCAGCATACGCCTGTGTCATAAAAATACTCGTTGCCAATACACCCAAGCTACACTTGCGTAGTACACTTGACAAACGTGGTGTATTTTTCATGCCGATACCCTTTTCGTGAAGAATATCTGTACGATAGCAAAAATTAATACGTTACTGTAGCAATAACCGTATCACTATATTTACCCGCACGAACGTTGGTCGAACCTGATACTTTAGCAATTACGGGAATCGCTTCTACGCTACCAGAACCCAAACCTGAAAAGAGGTTATTGTTGTTGTTCCATTCCTGCGTATCACCAGTTTTTTTGAATAGTTCGTAAGCAATACTAGATGACTTATCTGTTTCATGGGTCATTTTCCCACTACCATTTAAACCAATGTCGTATGGCGTTGATTTCGTACAAGTCACATTTAAATTACCAGTTTTATCACTTGACGTTGCCCCACTGTTTACCTGAGCAAAGTCAATATCAGTGGCATTAATGGTACATGTAGAAAGAATTTCAATTTTTACATTAAACTGAGTATCTGTAGTTTTTTTCGCTACAGCAGGAGCTGCAAAAGCTTGACCTACAAAAAGAAGCCCAGAAGTAGTCAATAATGCAGTAGTGATAAAGTTTTTCATAAACGCCCCAAGTATTAAATCAGATAGCCAAAAAGCAATCGTCATGAACAACATTGCTTTTAATCTTTACCCTTTTAATTTGATGAAATTTCATACATATAAAAAAGCAAGTGTGAAAAGTATCACATTTTTTCTATTTTTCAAGAGATTTTTCTTTTTTTTAGTATTTTTTGTTATTAATATCATTATTTCTTAAAATAAGAGGTCACAAGTAGGCTAATCTGTCTTAAGCTTAGAAATCCAAATTTTTTATTTTCAACTAAAGCAATTTTAAAAAAACATTTATAGATCCATGTTAAATGGACATGTTTATGTTTTGGAGGATTTTTAGCCGCCCCCCTTAAAAATAAAAGGATCTAAAAGTAGAATTTTCTCTTAAATAAAAACACTGTTTAAATGCCCTCAATCTAAAATATTGTTGCATCTATCTTCAAAAATTATTGAATACATATTCGTCTATTATTTTTAATTTTTATAATACCATCATTATTCTACATGTAATTTTTCTAACCATGCCTTCAACCCAGACCAACTTTTAAAATCATCCACCGCACGTACAATACAATTTGGACTACGTTCCAAGAGCATTTTACTTAAGGCGTTGCCCGGCCCAATTTCTAAGACAACATCAGGCTGATTTTCTTGTATAGCACTTAAGCAAGCATCCCAATCAATCGCATGATTCATTTGGTGAATCAACGCATTCACTGCATCTGTAGTCTTAAAAAACTTATGTCCACCCGAACCACTAATCATGGCCGTGCATAAACGAGCAAAGTCTTGCTGCTGTAAAACTTGCCGATACGGCTGAACCGCAGCATCCATACATACGGTATGCGATGCAATAGTAACATTCAAGCGTTTAACAAAACGTGTTCCTCGCAATTCAAGTTGCTGAGCCAGCTGCTGTAAATTGGCATTAGCCCCACCCACAACAAAACTACTATCACTCAGTTTGATGGAAAGTGCAGTTGAGGTTTCAGTCAACAACGCTTCAAGCGTATTGAGATTAATACCCTGAATAGCCATTAAGCCACTTGCGTGCTGAGTGGCTGAAGACATCAACGAGGCACGCTGCTGGGCTAAATATAGTCCTTGCTCCAAACCAGTTTGCGTTGCGCAAATGAGTGCGCTTAACTCTCCGAGTGAATAACCCGAGAAGCTCATAAGCTCTTCAATCTCAGGTTTTAACTTTTGCCAACGACACCATTGCAAAGCAAAAATAAAAGGCTGTGCGAACTCATTCGGGTACAGATCCGCTTCGGTTAAATCGGAACAAAAGAGTTGCGGCAAATGCTGCTTTAAAATATCTGATACATGAAGCTCATCTGCCATGCTGAGCAGTTCTTGCACATGGGCTAAGCTTTGAAGTCCTTGCCCACTAAATATGATTGCGAAATTCATGTTCCACCTTCAGCATGAATAAAGTCACCCCCAATAAATCAGCACTCCCCCCCGGACTTAAGCGATGCTGAACGAAATAATCTTCCACTTTAGCCACCTCTTGCATCCAATTGTGTTGTAGCACTCCGCCACGGGCCAAAAACTGCTTGGCTAGATCCTGCACAATATATAAGGCAGATAAACCACCGCGCCAAACAATATTGGTATCTTGTACATAGGCCATCAGGCTGAATAAGGTCTGAATTGCAGCCTGCTGTGCATTGGCCGTTTTGGCATAAATGTCGATATACGTTGGCAAGGCAACATCCATCACCGTTTTAAAACCTGAAGCCACTTCTTCAATCGCCCCTGTGATGCCATATTGACTCCGCATACGTTGCCCATGACTGTTGGGATTTCGCTCTAAATGATGTAACAGCTCATCCTGCCAAGTGCTTTGAATTTTTTGACTGATCGAGCCTGCATTCAAGGGACTATTATCTGCTAGACATTGCCCGACTGCTGCACTGGCAAAACCTAAATTAAAAATCGCCCCTTTATGGGTATTGATCTGCTGAGTTGCAATCATCATTTTTTGCTCAGCTAAAATGCCACACTGTCGAATCTCTTCAAAATCGACATCACGATAGCCATTCAAACATTGTGCCTGAAAATAGCCCTGTAAAGCATCCACACTACATTGGAACAAGCTAAAGTCCATGTCATGATGACTGCCCTGCGAACTTGGACAAACCAAACCGGGCTTATGTTCTAAACTGGCTTCATCCAATAACGCCATACATGCCAAACGGTCTAAAGTTTCAGCAGTAGTGATAATGCTTGGACATAAAACTTCATGTGGTTGTAGCATCTGCATATTCCAGTTTCCCTTCGAATAATTGTTCTAATCTCAGCATCTCAACACGCTGAATTCCTTTGACGATCACTTGCTGTTTCATTTCAGGAAAAACCGCAATTAGTTCATTAAATGACACATGCCAGTCTGGATGGATTTGAATCTCGCCATCTAACCGGATAGAACTCTGGGCTTGGACTTGTTGAATGAACTGTAAAATTTCTGGTACATCATGTTGATGCTGTGGATACAACAACAGATCTAAGTCTGAAGTCGGTCTGACATAAGCCTCCTGCGTAAGAGACTGGTAGGCATAGGAGCCATAGACATACACTTTGCAGCCCAATTGTTCTAAGTTGTCTGCAAAATCACTCCACACTTTAGGTTGTAGGAGCTGCGAGTCAGCTTCTAACAAAGCCTGTAGAGAAAGCGGTCGAGTGATCTGTTCGATCTCGTGTTTCTCTACTAAGCACGCCACACGATATTTATAGCCCTCAACCAAGCAGTTGATCGCCAGCTTCACTTGTCCCACATCCACATCTTCCTGCCGACAAACGGTCATTGGAATATGTTGGTTCAACAACTGATACACCTTTTGTTTCACCGTTTCTGGTAAAGAAACATCTAAAAAATGTAAGGTTACTGAATCACGAAGATAAGCTAAGTCATGACGATCCATATCTGCTTCCTTAACTGTGGACAACTTTCTCGATGATCTTATTACACAACACACGCCCTTGACGCTGCTGCCCCACCACACGGCGTTGATCTGTCATATAACTGTCCAGATGTTGCTGTTGCTTTAATAATGCTTGGCTGACCCAGTCGGTCTCCAAATCTGGCCAAATGGCATTGATTGCGCCCATTTTGTAAAAGTTTTCTGCCCCTGGGGCAAAAATAGCTGAGCTTTGCGACAACTCTTTTAACTTTTCGACTGGAATTTTAGTGACTCGTGCCATCGCGTTTAAGTCCATGACTTTCACTTGCGAATCACTGAGTGCATAAACTTCGTTTGCCATGAGTCCATAGGACAGGAACCCACCACTGACCGCTTGACCGAAAATAATCGCAAGGTTGGCATGACCACTACGGCGCAGTAGGTCAACACAAGATGCCAAATGCGCGAAGGTACGGTTTAAGCACAATAACTCATCGGCACGAGAAAGATCTTGACCTTGCGTATCGACAATAAAGACCACGGGAGTTTTATTGCCTTGTTGTACCAATTTCAAAATTTCAGAGGATAATTGAATGGCAATGTCTTGATTGATGGGTGCTGCATTAACTGTACCCAAAATCCGTACTGGACCTGCGTCCGTCTGCGCATTGCCCTTAATCACATAACCTTCGATCTGATAATCCAGTTGACGCGGAAACAACTGTTGTAAAAGTAATTCTGTATTCATGAGCTCATCCTTGCTTTAACAACACAACTTCATGGGCAGACAACATCGGAATTTTTTCTGGCTGTGAAATTCCCATGTCATGCCAAATCTGTAAACCATCATTTTTACCAAACCAGCGTTGGTACTGCTGCTCAAGCTGTTGCTGTTGCTGCAATAATTGTTCTAAGTCTAAAGGAACTGCCTTAGCGTCTAGTTGCGTTAAAATCGCATCACGAATATCGGCAATATCATCCTCAACTAAAGCCTGTACATGGCTCAGTAAATAACGATGTTTACCGCCAGTCACGCGCCAAACCAAAGCACGATCTTTCGAATCAAACTCTTCGACGCCTTTCACTGTTTCAATCACTTCTGGCCCAGACAGTGCCAAACGCCCTTCTTCCGTCATGATGATGGCACTGCTCAAACATGCGCTGATGCCCATCCCACCAAAAGCACCACAGGTGCCGCCAATCACGGTAATAATGGGAATCCCCGCATTTCGTACTTGCAACATGGCACGCATAATTTCGGAAATGGCGATGAGACCGGCATTGGCTTCATGCAGACGCACACCACCTGAGTCGACAAAAAATAGCACCGCTTGCGCTTGATCTTGAATGGCTTTATGTAAGAGACCGACAATTTTCGCCCCGTGGATTTCACCCACAGCCCCACCCATAAACTGGCCTTCTTGCGCCATAATATGCACGGGTGTTCCGTTTACACGCGCTGTACCAATAATCACGCCATCATCAAAACTACCCGGAATATCCAGAGCAGAGAGATGTGGGCTAACTTCAATTTCAGCAGGCTTTAATATTTCATTAAAACTCTGAGCATCGACGACCGCTTGAATACGCGCACGTGCGGTTTTTTCATAAAAACTATTTTTGAGCATCACTTGATCCATGTTCTATACTCCCTTAAACATAGATATTGCTTGGCTTAAGCGTAGATTCACCACTGCTGGGGTCGCCCCCATATCATTTAACTGAAATTTAAGCCCTGCTACTGCATGACGTTGTGCAAACTCATTCAGCACAGACTGCCAAACATGTTGAAAACCGACGGCTGATGTCGTGACTTCAATCTGACAAATATCCGCCTGATCATGCTGTGAAACTAAGACTTCTAAATTTCCAGAACCGACCACACCACAAATGACCGCCGCTTGTTCAGCGCTCAGCGGTGCGGATTGCAATTCAAATTTTAACTTTTCCATGTCGATCACCAGTTTCTAAAGCGACTTGGGGGACTATATAAACCACCCGACCATTTAACTAAATCTTTCACCGACTTTGCCGCCAACAAATCACGACTGACCTGTGTTGGATCAATGCCTAAATCTTCTGGACGTTGAATAATGCCGCGCTGACGTAATTCTTCCACTTTGGCCTCATCACGCTGCATACCGACTGGGGTATAACCTGCCACGCCACGAATGGCTTGTTCACGTTCTTCTGGAGTACGACATAACAGTAAGTTAGCAATACCTTCTTCCGTCACAATATGGGTTACATCTTCACCATAAATCATGATTGGCGGCAGATCACTCTCCATTTTGTCCTGCAACTGCCACGCATCTAACTCTTCAACAAAAACAGGATGCATATGCTCACGGTACGTTTCGACCAGTTGCACTACCAGTTTGCGACCTTTAATGAGTTTGCCATCGACTGCTTCACGACCTGCTTTGGTATAGGCATAACTGGCATGACGGCGTCCATGCGGATCAGAACCCATATTCGGCGCTCCGCCAAAACCAGAAATACGGTCTACAGTTGCGGTTGAACTGTTACCTTGTAAGTCAATTTGTAAGGTTGAACCGATGAACAAATCACAAGCATATAAACCCGCAGTTTGACTAAAAGCACGATTGGAGCGCATGCTGCCATCACTACCCGTAAAGAACACATCTGGACGTTCTTTAATATAGTCTTCCATCCCGACTTCGGAACCGAAGCTATGAATCGATTCGACAAATCCACTTTCAATGGCTGGAATTAAAGTCGGGTGCGGGTTCAAAGCCCAATTGGTACAAATCTGCCCCTTTAGTCCTAAGGATGCTCCATAGGTAGGCAGTAACAATTCAATTGCTGCGGTATCAAAACCAATACCATGATTTAAACGTTGAATTTGATACGGTGCATAGATGCCTTTAATGACCATCATTGCCATTAAAATTTGCACTTCGGTAATTTGTGCAGGATCACGGGTAAACAATGGTTCTATATAGTTATGCTTAGGACTTTCGATATAAAAATCGACCCAATCCGCTGGCACATCGACACGCGGTAACTTATCGACAATTTCATTAACCTGCGCAATCACAATGCCGCTTTTAAATGCAGTCGCTTCAATAATCGCGGGCGTATCTTCGGTATTCGCACCTGTATAAAGGTTGCCCTCACGATCAGCCGCATGTGCCGTAATCAGGCAGACATTTGGCGTCAGATCGATAAAGTATCGCCCATATAGCTCTAGGTAAGTATGGATCGAACCAATACTGATTTTTTGCTGCTGAACCAATTGTGCTAGACGTAAACTTTGTGGGCCCGCAAAGGAAAAATCGACCTTAGAAGCAATGCCTTTTTCAAAGACATCAATATGACTGGGTAAAGCCAATACTGACTGCACGATATGTAAGTCATGAACCACCTCTGGATTACACTGACTTAAACTCTTTGACAAAAAGTCGGCCTGCTTTTGGTTATTACCTTCTAAACAAACGCGATCACCACTGGAAATTACCGTTTCCAAAAGTTCAATCACCCGAGCATGCTCAACTTTTTTTGTAAAGCCTTTTTCTTTGGCAAGATTCAACTTTTCTTGTCTACGGGTGCGCTGCTTATCCCATAAGCGCGTCTTAACCATTTGGTTCATGGGGTCACCTTTATGCTGTGCTTAGCCGAAGATGGCATTAATTGTGAGAAAAAATACAGAGGGTCCAAGTAAACAACCAAGACCGGTATAGAAGGTTGCGACCAATGCACCATAGGGTACTAAACGCACATCAGTTCCTGCCAAACCTGCTGCTGTACCACTGGTCGTTCCCGCCATTCCACCAAAAACCATGGCAGAACGTGGACTTTTGAGATACATAAATTTTGCAAAGATTGGTGTACCCACCATAAAGAACACTGACTTAATTAAGCCAATTGCAATCGATAGTGCAATCACTTCTGAGCTTGCACCAATGGCAGAACCCGTTACTGGTCCAACGATATAAGTCATCGCACCTGCGCCAATCGTGGTCATCGAAACGGGGTCTTTATAGCCCATCAACCAGGCCACCATTGCACCAATCACAAACGGAATCACGCAGCCAAGTGCAAGTGCGATCAAACCCACCTTTCCTGCTTTTTTCACTTCTTTGACGTCAACTTCAAACGCCGTTGATGCAATGGCCAAGTCACGAATCATGGCGCCACCGAGTAAAGCAAAACCTGAGAAAATGGCGATATCTGAAATGCCCTTTTCACCTTGAGTATAAATCCCTGCAAAATATGCCAAGACTAGCCCCATGGTGATGGCGATGGCTGAGCTTTGTAACTTCCCTTTGGTGAGGTATTTCGACAAAAGATGCGACACATACATCATCAAACCAGTCACTGCGAGCGCCGCGACGAGGGCATTTTTGGTAAAAACCGTAATTATTTCTTCCATTGCGTTTCTTCCTTGTAACCGTATAACTGATTGTTATTTCGTGTTAAGACAACACCCTTGTCCTTAAGCGGTTTTTTCAGTCGGCTCTACAGCCCATTCGTAGCTTTCGTAGTCGCCACTGGATTTATTCAACCAACGAATCACCAATACCGTACCGATAAGCGAGGCAACCGAAACAATAAGCCCCAACATCCCGCCCGACATAGCAGCAACGACGTTTTGGCCTGCCGACATGGCAACCACAATCGGGATATACATACCTGACCAGTACAACACACCAAATTGAGTCACTTGAGGTAAGTGCCCACGTTTAGCTAACAGTTCCTTCGATAGAATTAATAAAATCATGGCGATGGCCACACCACCTACATTGGCTTGCACACCAAGAGCAATCCCGAGGGCATTGCCTAGATAAACACCAAGTAAATGGCAGACTGCCAATATGGCTGTTCCGTAAATAATCATTGCTGAATCCTCCCTGGATTATGCAGCGCTTCTAATAATCTGACTTATAATTTGCTATAGTTATAGCTTATCTGTATCCAGTGTACAATGTTTTGTACTCAAATAAACATAAATTGTATACAATTTTTGGTGATGTATGACTTCAATTGCGGAACTTCCTCTTTCTATTCAAATTAGTAAAAAGTTAGAGGATGATATTATTTATGGCTTTTTCCTACCTGGGACTAAGCTAGATGAACAAGAGCTTTGCGAACGCTATGGTGCTTCACGCACCCCGATTCGTGAGGCATTAAAGCTATTGGCCGCTGAAGGTTTAGTTGAAATTCGCCCACGTCGTGGCGCAATTATTCCAGCTATTAATTCACTTACCCTTTGTGAAATGTTCGAGGTGATGGCTGAATTAGAAGCCATGTGTGGACGTTTAGCAGCACGGCGCATTCAACCTGAAGAAAAGCAAGAATTACAGCGCTTACATCAGTTATGTCAGGACTATTTAAATCAGAACGACTCAGAAAATTATTATGAGGCCAACCGTTTATTTCACTTTGCCATTTATCAAGCCAGTCATAATGCCTTTTTAATTGAACAAGCGTGTACTTTACACAAACGTTTGCACCCGTACCGTCGCCTACAACTCCGCGTTAACCATCGAATGAATCATTCGTTTTCAGAACATAGCGCAATTTTAGACGCCATTTTTGCAGGTGATGAACAAGAAGCTGAGGCTTTGCTGAAAGCGCATGTGGTGATTCAAGGGGAAAAATTTACGGACTTTATTTCAACCTTAGAGCATTTAAATACTTAACGAGAAGCTGGACTTGTTTGAGCTGAGTTATTCATGCTTTTGATGTTTAGCTTCATGTTTAAGACCATTCATGTAGCGAAGATAAATACCAAGAAATACGTATCGATTTCTTGGTATTTTTCTTGATGTGTGCCTTGGTTAGAGCAGTATCAGATGCATCTCCGTCCTAGAAACTCATCGGTTTAAAATCAAGAAATGGCTTGAACGAAACGACCTACCCTGCGTATAATGATGTAATATAGAAATCAGCACTCAGATGACATATGATGTCCTATATCTTCTAATTTTATGTTGAATACTTTCTTATGTCGACTCTCAAAGTAACCTGTGCCGAAAAATATGTCTTAATTGATCAAACATTTCAATTCGATTTTCCTGTGCAATACGGCTTTGTTGCACAAAGATTTGAAATGCAAAGCGCCCCTAATTGAGTCAAATTTAAGGCGTAACTTGGGTAAGTGGTCGACCTAATTCCGTAAATCTGTTAAGGACTGCTACACGTGCATGGATTTCATTCACTTGGCTATCAAAACTCCTTGCACTGAGTTTATCTCCTAATAATTTGATGCAATGCATCTTAGTTTCAACCAAACTTCGCCGATGATAGCCTGACCATTTTTTCCATAGTGTCCTGCCTAAACGTTTAATTGTTCGAAGTAATTCATTTCGCTCTAGCGAGCTACTCTTTGTATCTTTCCATGGTTTCGCATTTTTTCTAGGTGGAATCACCG
>CAACWN010000099.1_pt1 | contig 31021 bp, 26 predicted proteins | sample 2275671 | NCBI WGS metagenome assembly CAACWN01 (sample SAMEA5312464, study PRJEB27640) | indoor metagenome | biome: indoor environment; feature: controlled; material: polymer furnished wood metals | place: Austria | collected 2011-04-21 | reverse complement strand
GGTTTCTGTTGGTGCTATTTAACAGGTGAATGGCAACATGATCGGAAAAAAGCGATAAAAATAAAGAAGCATGGACGACTTTCAGTAAGTTTATTTCGCTACGGTTTGGACTATGTTCAAATGGCTATTCTACGTTTGATTGGTTTTGGAAAAAAAGAAGAATTTAAGAAAGTGCTAGCAATTTTAAGAAAGAAAAAGCCTGATAGGACAAGGGTCCTATGAAATTTGTCGTGTACAGAGATCTAAGATTTAAAAAAAGCTTCCTAGTCGGAAGCTTTTTTGTTTTTACATGTTCTATTTGGCTTCTGACCAGTTTGAGAGACAAGTGACTTTGGCTCGATATTTACATAATGCTTCACGTGGAACATAAAAAAGCCCGAAGACTAGGGTGGTGAGAAGTTCTGCTGTCAGCACGGTATGCTTTTTCAGCGCTTAGCCCCTCAATTTCGATGAAAGATCAGAATCATCAGTTCTCAATATTTGAGCTGAATTTAACTCAGCTACAAGAGCATGCTGCTTGATCTCACATGATTTCGTTGTATCAAAGTAGAGATATCACAAGAGTTCGATGCATAGCCACGAGTTAAATAGGACAGTTGGTGGGCTGGATCGGTCGTTTTACCTCTCAAAAAACTGAAGGAATCACGCTTCAACCTAGGCATGATTAAGAGATGGGCTTAAAAGTCATCCACAGTTATAAAACAAAGCCTTACTTCGATTGGCGCACATGTACGGATCATGAAGATTGTGAATTTGAATGCTTAAATTTTTTCATTCTCTGTAAATGGGGCGAGTGTTTTTGTTGCAGATCATAGATATTAAAATGAAATAAACTAATTAAAAATATATTAAGGTGAAAAAAAATAAGTGAATCTCACTTTTATAGGTTAAGCTATACCGTATTCATCAAGATTAAAAAATTGGGCCGCGCCAGATGTTAGAACTCCGCCATTTAAAAACCTTAACCGCTTTAAGAGAGCATGGCTCATTGGTTGCTGCCGCAGGGGATTTGTGTTTAACCCCTTCAGCACTATCGCACCAGTTGCGTGAGCTTGATCAATGGTTTGGCGTGGAGGTGGTGAATCGTCGCAGTCGTCCTGTCAGTTTTTCGAATGTTGGACAGCGTCTATTAAAGCTAGCGGATGAGGTGTTACCACAGGTACAAATTGCACAAAGCGACATTACCCGTATCGTACATGGGCAAACAGGACGCATTACCTTTTCTTCTGAGTGTCATAGTTGTTTTGATTGGTTAATGCCGTTGTTAAATCAATATCGTCAGCAATATCCTGATGTTGATTTGGACTTTGCTTCAGGCTTTGAGGCGAACCCGCATGAGTTATTGCAGACGGGTGAGTTTGATTTATTGATTACAGCCGACCCGATTGCGTTAAAAGGGGTAGAATATTTCCCAATTTTTGAGTACGAGTCACGTTTGGTCTTATCCAATACCCATCCTTTGGTTCGCGCTAAAGAGATTACTGTACAAGAGCTTGCCGAAGAGACTCTTATTACCTATCCAGTTGATAAACATCGTTTGGATATTATGTCGCGTCTGTTTATTCCAGCCAATATTCTGCCAAAACAAATCCGTACCACCGATCTGACTCAAATGTTGATCCAGTTGGTGGCCAGTGGTCGTGGTATTGGTGCGTTGCCAGACTGGGTAGTGAATGAATATGAACAAAAAGGCTGGGTGACTTCACGTCGTTTGGACTGTGTAGCACCTGAAGGTTTGCGTCGTACTCTCTACGCTGGATATCGTACTGAAGAAAAAGAAAAAGACTATTTTGAAGGCTTTTTAAAGCAGCTCGATAAATTTGCCAAAAAAAGAGCGCAATACTATATCTAGTTGAAAAATAAAAAGAGGAGGAACATATTTCCTTCTCTTTTTTTAACTATTCTTAACTATTTATAATTTATGAAAATTTTTCTTCATAAAATATTAAACCTTTATTCACGATAACAATCATTTAAATGATTGACTAAAATATACAGATTTTCGGGTAAATCCTGAGTAGAATTCGACTTTTATTTTTTTTTCAGTAAAAAAGGCATGGCTTCTCACTATGCTGCTTTGCAAGGACGTTTTATGCTCGCGCTAGATATACAACATGTTCGAATGAAACAACACGCCACTGATAAGGCACAAGCGTTGCAATGTCTAGTCGATATCTTGGTCGAAGACCAATTGGTTACCCCTGATTATATTCATGGGTTGACCGGGCGCGAACAACAAAGTGCAACATATTTAGGGCAAGGAATTGCCATTCCGCATGGGACGCCTCAGTCTCGCCAATATATTTTAAAAACTGGTATTCGTCTGGCGCACTTTCCTGAAGGAGTTGTTTGGGACGGTGAAAATAAAATTTATTTAGCAGTAGTGATTGCTGCGAAATCAGATGAGCATTTGCAAGTCTTACAAATTTTGACGCGGGCTTTAATTAATGATGTCGCTGATCAAGTGAAACAGGCTCAATCCGCAGAGCAAATAATTGCATTATTACAAGCCCAACCTGCATCTTTGGCATTGCATGAAAATTTAATCGCCACTCAAGTTCCCGCACTTGATGTAGAAGATTTAATTTGGCACTCAACACAGTTGCTGAAACAGCAAAAAATGGTGGAGTGTGGTTTTCTGTCGGGTTTAAATCTAAACAGCATGATTCATTTAGGGGAGGGGGTCTGGTCGATCACTTCTAACCAGCATGTTTTGAGCCCAGCTGTAAGTTTGGTAAAAGCGGAACAGGTTTTAAGCCATCAGCAGGAAATGCTCAAGACTTTGGTGTGTATTGCCAGTAATGAGCAACTGGATATGCAACGGTTTCAACGGTTAATGGATATTTTGTTTGATACTGAACAAGTTCTTACCCTCAACCAAGAGCAAGATAGTCACCAGTTGGCGCAGTTAATTGGTGCTGAACTGATTCCTGATTGGCCATCTCGTCGTATTGTCTTAGCTAATGCTCATGGTCTACATGCGCGTCCTGCGACATACTTGGTCAATATGACCAAGAAATTTGCAGGGGATATTCTCATTGCTGTAGATGATGGGGCATACGTTTCGGCAAAAAGTTTAACCAAATTATTAGCCATGGGATGCCGTCGTGGTCAAACTCTGACTTTTATTGTACAACCTGATACTGATGCTGTAGCAGGCTTAGAACAGATTATTGATGCAGTTCAACAGGGCTTAGGAGAAGAGGTTGAAGCTGTTGATCTTGTATCTCATCAGCACAGCAGTAGTGACCCAGTCGTAAATACTTTGGAATTAATGCCTTTTGAATCACATGGCGATACGGGTAGCTGCGGTATTGCGGCATCAACTGGCCTTGCTTTTGGTCCTGCACATGTGGTGAAGCCACATGAATTTAGTTATGAACGTCGCGGACAGAGTTTTAAAGCTGAGAATGAAAAGCTTGAAATTGCGCTTCATCAGGTGAAAAATAGCTTACGTCAATTCATTGCACATACTGAATCTACTGCCATTAAGCAGATCTTCATGGCACATTTGGAAATGCTGGATGATCCAGACCTCCTCCAAAGTGTACAACGCGGTTTAAAACAGGGGTTGTCTGCTGCTGCAGCTTGGCATGATCATATTGAAGTGGCTGCTACCGCACAGGCTGCACTTAGCGATCGTTTACTGGCAGAGCGTGCGGCTGATTTAAGAGATATTGGTGAACGTGTTTTGGCTGCTTTGTGCGGTGTGGCTGATGTCACAGAACCCGAGCAACCTTATATCTTAATTATGCATGATGTTGGTCCGAGTGATGTAGCGCGTCTGAATAAAGATCGTGTTGCAGGCATTTTGACCGCGGTTGGTGGAGCGAGTGCCCATAGTGCCATTGTGGCACGTGCTCTGGCTATTCCAGCAGTCGTAGGTGCGGGTGTAGCTGTTTTAAATATTGAGAACCATGCCACCGTGCTAATTAATGGGGATACTGGTGAGTATGTGGTCTCACCCGAGCAAAGTGAGATTGATCATGCCATTGCAGAGCGCAAACGCCAGCGTGAGTTGCGAGAACAAGCGGAACAGCATTGTTTAGAACCTGCCATCACACTGGATCAACATCAAGTTGAAATCGCAGCCAATATTGGCAAAGTGGGCGCTACGATACAGGCTGTGGCCGATGGGGCAGAAGCAATTGGTTTGCTACGCACAGAATTGGTCTTTATGTCACACAGCAGTGCGCCTGATGAGGCTACACAAGAAGCCGATTATCGGGTGGTGTTAGATGCTTTGGCGGGTCGTCCATTGGTGGTACGTACACTTGATGTGGGCGGGGACAAACCTTTGCCGTATTTGCCTATTGAAAAGGAAGAAAATCCATTCTTGGGCTTACGTGGTATTCGTCTGACTTTACGTAAGCCAGAGTTGCTACGTCAACAATTGGTTGCTTTACTTAAAGCAGCGGATAATCGCCCATTAAGAATTATGTTTCCTATGATTGGGCGGGTTGAAGAATGGCGAGCAGCAAAAGCAATTTTGGATGAGGTTCGCATACAGCATCCATGTGAAAACTTACAAGTCGGTATTATGATTGAGGTTCCTGCGGCAGCATTGTTGGCTCCAATTCTTGCTCAAGAAGTAGATTTTTTTAGTATTGGAACCAATGACTTGACTCAATATACTCTGGCGATTGACCGTGGTCATCCACTATTGTCTGCCGAAGCTGATGGCTTACATCCGAGTATTTTGCTATTGATTGATCAAACGGTTCGGGCAGCACATCAGCATGGTAAATGGGTGGGCATTTGTGGTGAATTGGCTGCTGATCCAAAAGCTGTGCCTGTATTGATAGGCTTGGGCGTGGATGAGTTGAGTATGTCGAGTACCAGTATTCCATTGGTGAAGGCGCAAATTCGTGGTTTGAACTATATAAATTGCCAACAGGTCGCACAGCAAGCCTTAACTTGTGACAGTGCGTCTGCCGTACGTGCATTGGTGGAGTAATTACCGAATGGCTAAGATATTAAGCATTACTCTGAATCCTGCAATTGACCTCACCGTGCAATTGGATCAACTAAAAGTTGGCGAGGTCAATCGTCAGTTAACAGCCCAAAGCCATGCAGCAGGTAAGGGCTTAAACGTGGCACAGGTCCTTAAGGATTTGGGACATGAACTGATTGTGAGTGGCTTTTTGGGGCAAGAAAACCGTCAAATTTTTGACCATCATATCCAGCAAGAGCAATTTGATAACCAATTTATTTATGTTGCAGGTCAAACACGACAAAACATTAAAGTTGCAGAAGCTTCTGGTCAGATGACTGACATCAATGGCAAGGGCTTTTTTGTAGATACCTCAGCAAAACAACAACTATGTGAACGTCTATCTCAACTGATTTTAGAGGTTGATGTGATTGTGATTGCTGGCAGTTTGCCACAAGGTTTTTCTGCAGAAGAGCTTTCGACACTGATTCTATGGTTACAGTCTGCGGGTAAAAAAGTCGTAGTAGATACCAGTGGTGTTGCGTTGAAAGCAGCAATTGCTGCCCATCCTTGGTTGATTAAGCCTAATACAGATGAGTTGACAGAAACCTACCATTTGCCAGCAGAAACGTTTGCAGAACAGCAGCATCTTTTTGCCAGTTTAAATAGTCAGATCGAACATATTGTGGTCTCGATGGGTGAAAACGGGGTGAACTGGCTTCACCGCACGCAAACCCTGCATGCTACTGCACCGAAGGTCACCGTCCAAAGTACGGTGGGTGCGGGAGATTCCTTGCTGGCAGGTATGATTCATGGCTTGTTGAGTTCAACTTCCCCAGAAGAAACATTGAAAACAGCAACCGCAATTGCGAGCAATGCTGTGACCCAAATTGGGTTTGCCCTTCCAGACTTTGCTGTTATTGAAGATTTGAAATCGCAAATCTCAGTCCAATCATTGAGTTAATACGATGCAAGAGATAAAACATATTTTATTTGTGCCACATAGTCCCGAGCAGCCGATTAATGCAGTGATTTTGGCCAAAAAACTGTCCAAAGCAGCAACAGCACTTGGTATTTCCAATCATGTGGCGACATCAGTTGAGCATCTCGATTTATCAAATGTTATTGATACGGTTGTTTTTGTTGGACAGAAGTCGGCAGATGCGACTCAACTGCGTGACAAGGTTGTGAAAGTCATTGGTTTGAATAACGCGCAACACGATGCGATCATGCTTTTGCAACAAGTTCTTGAGCATTCAGATGCTGTAGATGAACCTATTGCAGACAATGCTGAGGTTACACGGTTTGTCGCCATTACAGCATGTCCAACTGGTGTTGCGCATACGTTTATGGCAGCCGAAGCATTACAACAAGGTGCAGTAAAGCAAGGTTATCAGATTGATGTTGAAACCCAAGGATCGGTTGGGGCTAAAAATGTTTTATCGGCAGAAAGTATTGCCAAAGCAGATGTGGTGATCTTAGCAACGGATATTGAGGTCAATACAGATCGCTTTGTAGGCAAACGCGTATATCGCTGCAGTACAGGATTTGCCCTTAAGCAAACGGATAAGACTTTTGCAAACGCAATTGCTGAAGCCAAAGTGCTTGAAACGGGTAAGCAAACAGCCACTAAGACAGAAAATGAAAACAAAGAAAAAACTGGAATTTATAAACACCTTTTAACAGGGGTGTCTTTCATGCTGCCGATGGTGGTGGCGGGCGGTTTGATCATTGCCATCTCGTTTATGTTTGGCCTCAATCCTGTTGAAGGAAGCTTTGCCGCATCCTTAAAGCAAATAGGTGCTGCAGCATTTACTCTTATGGTACCTATGCTGGCAGGTTACATTGCTTATTCTATTGCGGATCGTCCGGGTTTAACTCCAGGTTTGATTGGCGGTTTACTTGCAACACAATTAGAGGCAGGCTTTCTCGGTGGATTAGTTGCAGGTTTTATTGCAGGTTATATTGCGTTATTTTTATCGAAACAGCTTAAACTCCCAAGTAGCCTAGAAGCATTAAAACCAATTTTGATTATTCCACTATTGGCCAGTTTAGCTGTTGGTTTAATCATGATTTATGTGGTTGGACAGCCTGTTGCACAATTGTTTGAATTACTCACACACTTCCTTGCCAATATGGGGACGACCAATGCCATGATCATGGGGATTATCCTTGGGAGTATGATGTGTATTGATGTTGGGGGGCCAATAAATAAAGCGGCTTATGCCTTTACGGTGGGCTTACTTACGTCACAAACATACGGACCGATGGCGATTACCATGGCTGCGGGTATGGTACCGCCATTGGGTATGGCAATTGCAACTTTTCTGGCAAAGCATAAATTTGCCAAACCTGAGCAAGATGCAGGGAAGGCTGCTGTAGTTCTGGGCCTATGTTTCATCTCGGAAGGGGCTATTCCGTTTGCTGCCAAAGACCCGATTCGAGTGCTTCCATGCGCGATCGCAGGTGGTGCTGTAACTGGGGCTTTGGTTGCATTATTTAAATGTGAACTAGTCACTCCTCATGGCGGTGTAATGGTACTGATCATTCCGAATGCGATGAATTATCCATTAAAATATTTATTGGCGATTGCGATTGGAAGTGTGGTGACTGGTGTAGCTTATGCCGTGATAAAACAACGGTTAGAATAAGCCCTCTATAGAGGCTTTGTGAAAGCTATTTAGTGCAATAAATGAATATTATGCTCAATCCTATTTTGGATCAGTTGGAGAGTCTCTGCTTGAATTTGTCCAGGTAATAGGTCATGAGCGATATTGCTGAATCGGATTGCAACCTTACAAATCGAGCCAATATTCACCCCATCTATTGTAGTAAACATTAAGTTTTTTATTGTAGTAAACATTAAGTTTTTTTGAGCATGGATTTATTTCCTTCTGATACGTTAGCGAGCCCTACTGTTCTGAAATGACAGCTTTGTCCGTTATTATTGTATAAACATTTTTGGTTTCTGGTAATTATGTCCTCATTGATCAATTTTCTATCTCGCTTTAGTACTGCAACTCTTCAGCGCAGTCTGAGCTATGCTAAACACATTGATAGGGAAACGATTGAGTTCTTTGAGGACAAAGACGGGGTTACGATGTATGCCCAAATTGAAGGGACAGATTATTACGATACTGCAATTACCTATAATCCCCAAAAAGACCGTTTAATCGATGACGATTGCACTTGTCCGGTTGGATATAACTGTAAACATGCTGCTGCTTTAGCACGGTTATTCTTTCAAGAATATCGTCAGGAATTTCAGCAGCGTTATGCTGACTCTCAATCCCCACAGGGAATCGCAAAACGCCAACGGGGGGATGATCAGGCGCAGCGCTGGTTGAATGATTTTAAACGGTATTTACAACAGACTGAACCAGAGCAATCTGTCAAAACAAACAATTATTTAATTTACCTGCTAGATCAGTCTGTCAGCTTAAAGAAATTGACAGTTGATGTTCAGAAGGCCAGACGCAATAAGAACGGCTCAATTGCAGGGGAAAGTTATTATACCCAATATGAAAATATCACCAGAAAGCATCTGACTTTACCTGAACAAAAACGACAATTATTTAACCAGATTTATTATTACGCCAAAATAAACAGCGACGAACGCTTTTATCAAAGCAATCTTGATATCTCAAGCATTTTATTGGAGCATTTCAAATCTTTTATTCAAAGTGGCGATGTGTACTGGAAAAAAAAGAGCCATACTGCACTTCAATGGTCAGAACAAGGCTATCACATCGAACTGATCTGGCAACAAGGTTTAAACAAACAGACAGAGCATTTAAACATTGAATTGGTCAATGGTGATATTCGACTCGATTTAAAATCAAATCCTCATATTCAGATTCTCGCGAGCCAGCCACCGTGTTATGTGGATATTCAACAGAACACGGTGGGCCAGTTATATGGTGAATATACGGCAAATCTTCTGTACCATTTTTTACAGATGCCTGATCTTCCATCTATGCTCTTGCCAGAGTTTGAGAAACTGACTCATCAATATTCAGACGTGAAAAATCTGCCTCAGCCCGAGTCTATTCAGCATATTGATGTCCTTGAGGGTAGTCCCCAGCCAATTTTACGCTTCGGTGTTTTAGATAAATTTGATTGGAAATGGGAAGAGTCTGTTTGTGCTGAAATTGAATTCTCCTATGCAGGCGGAAGAATAAAAGCAGGTACATCAGGCGACAGTTTTATTGGTGAGCAGCATGACAAAATGGTACGACAGCTTCGGGACTTAGTTCAGGAACAACAGTCAATCCAACGTTTACAGCTATTGGTCGAATCACTGAAGTGGGTGAAAGATCTTAGTTATGACCATCAATTAAAACTGGATAAACAACGTCTTGATTCTATGGTTTTTGCTTTCTATGGAGACTGGATCAAACAGCTGATGCCCATCAATCAAATTGAGTTGATGGGCTGGCAGATAGAGCATCTGGAAAACAGCCCCTTTAATCTGCAATATGTTGAAAATTTAAATATTTCTATCACTGAATCTGAAGGCCAGCAGGACTGGTTCAATATCGGGGCGACGGTTCAAGACAGTGCAGGCAATTCTTATAATTTGCTTGATGCGCTCGTAGCTTTGGTGCGAGTAAATCCTGATTTACTTGATCCGCGGACGTTTATTCATCTGCATGACAGTCAAATTTTCACCGTGAAAACTGCAGTTGATCAACCTGATTTGGCTCTATCCGCTAGGGATATTAAGCCGGTATTGTTGCATCTGCAGAGCATTTTACAGCAAGAAGAGCGCAGTATTGATCGCTATGATGCGAGTCAATTATTAGAATTGCAGCATAATCTTGGGATGACATGGCAGGTCAGTGATCGCCTGCAGCAATTTGTACAGAAATTCAAACAAGGCTATCAGCAACAACTGCCGACACCACAAGGTTTTCAGGGGGAGTTGCGTCCATACCAGCAGCAGGGCTTAGGCTGGTTACAGTTTTTAAGGGAAACCCAGCATGGCGGGATTCTGGCAGATGATATGGGCTTGGGGAAAACAGCACAAACTTTAGCCCATTTACTCATGGAAAAGCAGGCTGGATATTTGCAGGACAGTCCCGCCTTAATTGTTGCACCCACATCGCTGATGCATAACTGGTTCAAAGAAGCGGAGAAATTTACCCCTCAGCTGAAGGTATTGCTGCTACAGGGGCCCGACCGCCATCAGAATTTTGAGCAGATTCCGCACTATGATATTGTGTTAACCACCTATCCGCTTCTAGCGAGAGATGAAGAACAATTAAAGCAATATGAATATCATCAACTCATTTTAGATGAGGCGCAGAATATTAAAAATCCGCGTGCCAAAGCTGCACAGGTAGTACGGCAATTAAAAGCACGACATCGTTTGTGTCTAACAGGTACCCCGATGGAAAATCATTTGGGTGAACTGTGGGCACTATTTTATTTCCTGATGCCAGGATTTTTATATTCACAAGAAATTTTTAATAAAAAGTACCGTCATCCGATTGAAAAACGCGGTGATCAGCAGTTAAGGCAAAAGCTGGTCAACCGCATTAAGCCCTTCATTTTACGTCGCTTGAAAACTGACGTAGCCAAAGAATTGCCAGAAAAAACCACGATTGAAGTCAATATTGATATGAATGACCAGCAATCCAAGTTATATGAGGCTGTTCGCGCCACGATGCAGGAAAATATTCAGAAAATTGTGGCAGAAAAAGGCTTTAAACGTAGTCAAATTCAAATTTTAGATGCCTTACTGAAGCTACGTCAGGTGTGCTGCCATCCTAGCTTACTAAAGCTGGATTCAGTGAAAATTGGGCAGGCAAACTCTGCCAAACTTGAACAGTTGATGGATATGGTCGTTCCAATGGTGGAGGAGGGGCGAAAAATTCTGATCTTCTCTCAGTTTACCTCAATGTTGGAACTGATTGAGCAACACCTCCATCACGCAGAAATTGGCTATGTGAAGCTGACTGGAAAGACCAAAAAGCGAGATGAAGTCATTACAGCATTTCAGTCTGGACAAGTGCCGATATTTTTAATCAGTCTGAAAGCAGGAGGGGTCGGTCTGAACCTAACTGCCGCAGATACGGTCATTCACTATGATCCATGGTGGAACCCTGCTGCTGAAGATCAAGCTTCAGATCGTGCATGGCGGATTGGACAGGACAAGCCAGTATTTGTGTATAAGCTGATTACCAATAAAAGCATAGAAGAAAAAATTCTTGCCTTACAGCAAAATAAAGCAGAACTGGCACAGTCTATTCTAAGTACCGATCATGAGGGCGAAGCGAAACTGACGGAAAATGACGTGATGAACTTGTTTGAGAAATTTTAGTTTGGTGAACTGTACCGGGTTTGTCGGAGACTTTTTTATTTAAGTTAGGCCACCTAGCTTAACGGGTTAGTCTTATCATAGTAGACCAATAAATAATCTCTTAGATAGGCTGTCTGATGTTTTTAAAATGCCATAACGCCCGGAGCTTTCTTTCCAAATTCGTTTAATTTATTCAGTATGATGCAAATCATGTAGATCTCGCTTTGTTTGATGTTCCCTTGCGAAGCGAAGCTTACCATCAACTAGATCTAGGGGTAATACCCCCATTTTTAATTAAATTAATAGGTAGAAGCTGCGATCGGTACAATCTTACAATTCGCCTCAACGCCATATAGGTCTTTATTGTTATGGATGAAATCCAGCATTATTTGTGTGGGCGTTCGAGCTCCACCTGGGCGAAAAAAGTGGCTGCTTTACGGAGAATTTCATTCGCACGTTGCACTTCTTTATTTGCACGTTCGGGCTGTTTAATACGTTCTTGATATGGAAGTTGCTGTACTTTAATTGAATTTTGTTGATCTAAATATTTTTGATACCAAACTCGTAAAGTTTCAGGAGTGCAATCAATTTTAGGCACAATCGCAGCCCAATTCGATGGATAATCTTTTTCAAATTCAATCAATAATTGAACCGCTCTATCTCTGATTTCAGGGGTATATTTAGGTTTTTTCATCGGATCACTACGCTTCGCTACGTCTTGCGAAGCAATGCGTCTCATCTCAGAAAGTTTGGTCTCCGACAAACCCGGTACGGTTCAGCTTTGTAAAAGCTATTTAGTGCAATAAATTGATATTATGCTCAATCCTATTTTGGATCATTTGGATAGTCTCTGCTTGAATTTGTCCAGGTAATAGATCATGAGCGATATTGCTGAATCGGATTGCAACCTTACAAATCGAACTAATAATTTCATCGACTTCTTGGGCAGAAAGTTCCGCTTCCTGAGTACCAAGTTTTACAAGAGCTTGTCGAGGAATATCCAGTGCCTCACCCATGATATCCATTTGATGATATCCACCTGGCCCTTCACAGAAAGTAACATCATAGGCAGGGGAGAGTTTCCATTGCCCATTTTGGGACATCAGAAATGAAAAGTTTTTGCAATGATCATCTCGATTATTGAAGACTACATTGAAAACAGCTCGCTTGAATGCAATTGCTTTTTCGCGAACATCATTGGTGCAAAAGTGTGCAGCGCGAAGAAAGTTACTGTAGTCTAAACTCCCTGGTGATTTAAAATCAGCTCCGGTGAAGGCCGCTAAACTTTGCATAGGGATACGCATGCCATCGTGGCGGTCAAATCTCTTTGATGCAAATGCGGTTAATCCATTCGGAAGAGTAAAATATTGAGTGTCAGGGGTATCAATATGACAATGACGCAAACATTCTGCATAAACAGCTTCAATTGCACAAACTTCAGGATGCTCTTGCTGAGCGGGAAATTTGATCAGCCAAGCTTCATGTTGATGTGAGCTAACTGTTGAGAATTCGTTGGTGACAGGATCACGATAGATGAGCGCTTTTGGCCTTGCACCTTGTGGAGATCCACCCATAATTAATAAATGCTGTAAAAATTCTGCACCTTCTCCTTTGAGAACTTCCTGAACTTCTTGAGCGAGTTTAATCAGTGGGATATTTTCAGTTAATGCTAACTCAGTTGCTGAAGGTTCAAAGGATAATGCTCCCATCGCATGTGTATTAATATACGTGAGTCTTTCTAATGGCCCAATCCGTGCAGGATTAAATCCATTTTTTTTAAATAAGCGATCCATAAGAAGCATGCCCCAACCATCGGGCAAGGCATCATATATAGGACTTGGCAATCCCATTTGATGTGCAGGAAAGTTCGTTCTTAATGGGTCACCTTTTAACGGAAGTAGGTAAGAGGAAAGTTCTAAACCTTTACTGATCGCTTCTGCACTGTATTCAAAGGCGATTAATGGCCGACCTGTGATTGCGGTTGAGGAGACCAGTGTACCCCAAAGCCAATATTCACCCCATCCATTGTAGTAAACATTAAGTTTTTTGAGCATGGACTTATTTCCTTTTGATACGTTGGCGAGCCGTATTGCTCTCATAGCGGAGAATGTCATTTACACTGTTTAAATGAGGTTTAAAGAGTTCCTCTAATTCTTTTAATCGGCCTAATACCATGGCAACACGTACTAAATTTTCAAATGAAACATTTCGACCAGCTTCCAGATTAGATACTGTATTCACACTAACACCAGCACGTGTAGCGACGTCTGCCTGAGTCATTTCCAGATAAAGTCGTTCTTTGCGAAGCCTTTCACATAATAACGTGACAATCTCTTCAGGTTTTTTGAAGTTTAAATCCATAATATTGGGTCTTATATCTATATATATCTATTAAAACACAAAATAATGGAGTTATATAATAAACTGACTTAGTCGGTAAGAAAGGTACTTTATTGGCCTGATTAGATCCTACTAGACTAAAGAAGTCTAATTAGATATTTAAAATCTAAAGGAATCTAATACGTAAGCGTCCGCTGAACCCCATAGCTATTTTTTAATTCGGTTCAGGTTTCCAGCGGTGTGGCAGTAATTCTTCTATTTGGGTCACTTTATGTGTGGGCAACCTTTTCAGCACATTACTTAAATAGGCATACGGATCTAGGCCATTCAGCTTTGCTAACTGTATTATTGACGGAATTAGACCAGACATATACATCTTGAGAAGAGGGGAAATTCTTATTCCTTGCATTTGAATTATTGGAGAGGGCCATCACTTTCAAATTTTTCTGTAATACTTTGCTTATCTTAAAGTTTAGCCCGAAGACCTTCCACCAATTGTAAAATAGAGGCCAATCCCTGAGGGTTCTGAATCTGTTCTATTGGAATGTCACTCATCAATTTATTGGGTGATCTCATAAAATGCTGCATCCAGGCTGTATCCCCACCTGTCAGAGCATCTAGTGATGTGGTAATACGGATTAAAGTGAGGGCGATTTCTCCCTGTTTTGAAGTGGGATCTAATTCAAGAGATGTTAAAGTTTTCACCGAATCTATATTGAGTGTTAAGGCTAGTTGATCCTGTGCAAGACCAAGTCGTTTAGCAGCAGCTAAAACTGCCTTAGCTAATATCATTTTCTGTTTTGCAGTTTTTTCTGATGTTGTATACATGACCGATCCCTGTTTCAGACGCTGCTAATTCATAGAGTTTATACGATTTAATTATCGTTGATTAGACATCCAATGTTTACTAAAGATATATTAAATTTGACTTTAGATAAGGAAACAACGGTTAAATTATTTAACAGCATGTGGCTGTTTTTAGACCTTCAGCTTTAAGTTCAAGAGATCGAGGTCTGCCGATACATGCTAGATGTAAGCAAAATTTAAATGCAGCAAGAGCATGACCATCTTTTACTGAGTAGAGTTGTAGACGAGGAAACTCCTCTTGAGTTGGTGGATGTTTATCTGTTGATGCTTTTGCTAATTTGAAAAGTTGAGGCTGTTGTTTAGCATCTAACTTTGTTTGCAAATCTTGTCCAAGTAAGTGCCAAAATTTGGCAGGAAATAAAGCCTTAACTTGGGAGTAAAAATGTTCGAGTTGATCGATATCCTTCCAGCGATAATGGATACCTGTGTGTGATGCGGTCACTCGATTCAAAAATATATTCAGGACGCATGCAATTTGTATTGGATTTTTACGACATATTTTCTGTAGATGTTCAAAAAAATAAGTCACCGCATGAAGCTCTTCAGCGCTATCAAGCATTGCTGGTTTTAAGTGGGTTGAGCTATCAATACTAAATAAACGTGGATTCCCTTTTTTTGATTTAATGTTTGCTAAATTTAGAGCATTTTCATACCAATAATTGACGAGTTCTTCTGGCAAGCACATACGTTGAGCTGTACTTTTAGGATCGTTAGTAGTCTCCAATATATTGAGCGTTTCATAGAAGCGTTGAAGTGAAATTTTAGAATCTTCTGTTCCAACAAAGAAAGCAAAAAAATCATGGGATTGATCTATTTGTAACGACAGTTCATCTAAAATGTCAGTAGCATTACTTTGAAGCCATTTTGTTTGATCGTTCAATAATATAGTTGCTAGAGCGGCCTGGTTTTTTTCAAAATTAAAGTCTTTTTCATCATTTGTTATTTGCAAATTTTTAAACGTTGCATTGTGACCCATAATTTTTTTAGCCAATTCATTAGGCATATCCGGATGATGTTTTAGTAGTTTTTGACCAGCTATGAGATAACCTAAATGAATATAGCTTTTGAATGTTTCAACTGGCTCTATATGTCCTAAGAGATGTGCAATAACAAACCAATGGTTTTGTCCATGTTGATTTTGAAGTAGCTCAGCTCGAATTTTTTGATATTCGTTTTCGCTATAGTCAGTTAGCTTTTGCACAAGTGGTGCATATTCAGAGTTCAGTAAAAGCGATAAATGATTCGCTGTAGTGTGACGAAAAGAGTGAAAGGAGTAATGATGCCCTTTAAAGACCTGATTTAATATCAGTTTTAGGGGTGCGGTGACAGTGTGTTTATTCAGTTTTTTATTTTCATTCAAGTTGCTGAATAAATATAAACTTTTCTTATTTTCTAAGCGTTTTTCAACAACAAAATCGCTAAAGAATTGGTACTCATCATCTTTTAGCAAAGCGTATGCAGGCACAATCCGTTCCGCACTATCCGTTTTGAGAAGATGTTGATTCCCTTGTTTTTTTGAACCATAAGGTTGAACCCAGATAGAAAATTGATTTAAACCCTCGATATCTTTTACACGTAACCCGAGTATTTCGTTAATACGCATACCAGTACGGTAAGCCAAAATATAAATGATTTTTAATAATTTATAGTGATGGTCTGAGATGGATTGGTCATGTAAGAGCTGATTTAACTTCTTTAATATGACCTGGAAGGCTGTGTGGCCTATGATGCGTGCCCGTGGTCGACTTTGCGATGCAATAAATTCAAGTTCGAAATCTTCTGCTTGAAAAACAATTTGTTGAAAGGTATGAAAGCGTTTCAACATGTGGATTGTTTGGTCTTTAGATTTTTTAAACTCAGATTGATCTACTTCATCAGCAAGTCGTGTATTGCTAATGATTTGTTGATAGATTTTGTTCAGCAGATCATTAATGTCATCGTCGGCATCGATGTATTGTAAGGCATGAGTTAAAAACGGTTCTGCGATCCGGGTGTAATATGTATAGATTGAACTATCTGCGAGTTTTTGATTGTCTTGAAATGCCTTCGTGTACTGAGTTGTATCAAAATCAAAGGTGGTTGATAATTCTTTTATTTGCTCTGAATTTGGTTGATAGAGACTGATGAGCCATAAGATAATGCGCTTAGAAAACTCATTAAACTGCTCTTGGTGAAGCAGGCAAAAATCAATAATGAGTTTAGCAGTGCCTTGGTCCGTTGATGTGCGCATAATTTTCAGCAAGTTTTTATGAATAAATATCACATTTTCTACTGCTTCAGACGTATTGAGATCTGGTAGGACTTTGGCTGTAGAAGAGACATTTCGTTCGATTTCAGCACTTAATTGAGTTTTAAATTTTGGGAATGCAAAGTTTTCAAACTCATGTTCTGATAAACCACACGTGAGAGTGTTTTCTAACAAACATTGTGAGAGGGCAGGATCAATATCTGCATTCTGTAGTTGTAGCCAATTAAAATTGGCGTAGTCACTTAAAAACTCAAAAGTCTTGTTGGTGTATGGATGTTTTATTTTTTGAAAAATGAGGTGTAGATACACATTCACATCTAGACTGATGTCACGAATTTGTCTTGTATTAAAATGAATGAGCCAAAGTCTTGTCAGCTGATCTGGGATAAAATTACGTGATTTTCGAATTGTTTTTTCATCAACAAATAGATCGCCATAGCTTGGAGAAAGTGGCTCTAAAAAGATGATATTAAAATCGCAAATTTTTTGGATTTTTGCAGGGTTTTTTAAATGTTCGAGCAAAGCATTTAATGAAGATATTTGATTTAATCCACCGTATAACATTGAGCAAAGCAGAATATTCCCAATAATTTCATCATCAGAAAAAGCGGAACTATCTTGAGCAAGAATCCAGTAATCCCAAAGTTTTTCTATAAAGATGTCAATTTCATGACCGGCCTGGATCCAATCCAAAGTGAAAATTGGTTCATCGCGTTTCATCTCAAAGGTGAGATAAGGTAATGGGAAGTCTAGGTTATTGCTCTTATTGAGATCTTTGATATATGTTCGGAAGAATTTATGTGCATATTTTTTCCAAGCCAAATTTGGTGCTTTACGTTTAATAAACTCATAAATCGCAGGGTACGCTTGAATTAATTCGTCATTTGAGAATTTTTGCTCATCAAAGTACTGTCGGAGCTCTTGTTCTGCATCAGCTCGTAGGTTCTTTTCTAATTCATTACGTTGAAGTTGACGTCTATCTTCAGCATAGCGTTTTTTTTGGATTTTTTTATTGAATGATGACATTTACTTCAATCCCGCTAATTTTAAATTGATCCTTCATTTGCTCTAAAACATTCGCAATTTTAGAAAATTGAGATAGGGATAAACTGGAAAAAGGATGTGCTGCTTCTTGTTGCATGAGCTCATGTCCAAAGAGAGCTAAAATCTCAGGTTCAGTAATTTTATGAGTCAAAAATGCACGAGCTGTATGGCGATGCCAATTTGCATGATCAAGTCCTAATTCAGGATGGAAATCTTTGACTGTAGAAGGACTTAGTGGTTTCCACTCATCATCTTGGATGATTCCCAAAAAGGGCAGCTTACTTGCTTCTATTTGTTGTATAACATCACTTAAAGCTGGATGACTCATCATGATTTGAGTCGAAAAATATTCTAAAAATTTAAGGAATTTTTTTATCTCTTCAACTAAAAATGAACAAAGTGGGATTAGACGTCCGAATCCATTGCGGCCGCCTACTTCTTTGTCAGAAACCATCAAAATTTGGCGTTTTAAATTAAAGTTTTTAAGAAATCCAGGGAATTCAGCAACGGGGCGTGCTGCTGTAAAAAGAAGGAGGATATGCCACATCCATATGTTGTAGTGGTTGTATATAGCAATCAGATCGTCTTCAGCTTGTGAAAAAATATTAAACTTCAATACAGCAAAAATCTCTGTAATGACCTGTGGTTTTGGAGCTTTACGACTACCAAAATGAGTTATTGAATCAGGGAGCGAAGGTACACAACTTTCATATGTGCTTGCTACATCTGCACAAAGTGATTTTAGAATATCAATATATTGTGCATGTAATCGTGGAATATTCTGATGACAATAAGAAACAGATGATGACTGATTGGCATCAATCCCTGTGATTAAATCTGCGAGTTGTTTATTCCCTGTTTTTGCAAGAACCGTATGATGCAGTAGAGAACTCACCTTTACGACAGACAGTTTTGGAATCAATAATTCTTGTCTTAATTTGCGTAAATATTGCTGTATATCATCGAAACTAACCGAATCCATTTTGCGCAGATCCTCAATGAATAGATTCGGGATTGGAATGTCTAAATAGATCGTCTGATTGAGCAAGTTGTCTGAATACTCAAAATTGCGGTTCTCAAATACATTAAAGTGACTGTTTAAGAAGACCTGATCATTTTTATAGATCAATTTTTGGCGGTTATTTAACTTTTTAGCTCGCTTGCTTTGTATATATAGCCACTCATTCACACTATTACCGGTCAAAAATGCGAGCATTAGGATCAAAGCACTTTTATTTTGATGTTCAGAGTAGTCCACATGAAGTCTTTTCAGGAGATGGTTCACGCTAGATGGATTCGGAAAAAAACTACTCGACGTGAGTAAATGTTCTTTGCGTTGAATATGTTTTGCAACAAGCGGTAGAACATAGATTTGACTCGTTTCTGAATGTGCTGCGAGTGGTGTGACGTCAGTTGGATTGACAACAATTTGCCGATTAATCGGCTCATCGATTAAGGTTTCTATATTCAGTGCTTTAGATTTAGCCCCTTTTTTGATTTCGATACTTTCTTCAATGAATTGTTCTTCATCAAGAAACTGATGTTGAAGCTGCGTATCGATACTTGCACGTGCAATCTTCGCTTTGTTTTTTAAAATGTAGTTAAAAGTAATCCGAATATCATTGAGTAGATTGCGATCAAACTCAGGCAATTCATGCGTATCTAATGTGATCAGATGTTGAATGAATTGTTCTAAGCTCTGTGTTGGATCTTGAAGATAGGTACTCCAGAGACGTTGATACTCTTGTGTATTTTGATATTTTTTTTCAGTATCTAAATTTTTATTTGCAGTCCTAAAGCGCTGGAATAAGCGCTTTACGGTATTGAAGTGTTCTGTGTGTGCTTGTTTAAAAAGCTCTGGTTTAAGCTCAGGAAGAGCAATTAAATAAATTGCCGCTTTTAAAACTAGAATATTCCAATTTTTTGCATGCGTGTGTGATGCAGGTAATTGCGCAATTGAATTGATGTATGACGTAATGGATAAATCACTAATCTTAACTTTTTTCGTGAAAGGGATTACCGGAGGTGTCGGCAGCTGCGAATCAAACTTTATATCGATATCAAAGTAATCGAGATTGAGACCAACCAGAAAATTGTCAGTCTGTTGAGAAGACAATAGTTTAAGCACAAAGTTGATATGTTGCGTACGTTCAAATTGCTCATCACCAAACAGTTTTTCTAGTGTTTTTTGCAGTGAAATTGAAATAACTGACAAATCAATATGCTCGTTTAGATCGTTCGACACTATGATCTCCAAATTTTTTCTGTACTTATACAACTATCAGAGTGATCAACGAGTTCTTTTACACATCTGCTGTTGAGTGATAATTCATTAAAAATATGTGTACGCTGTTGTTTGATATTTTTAGTACGCTGATTCAGTTGATTTCGAGAACATGAAAGTAGTTGTGCTAGCAGTTCCAGACTCATTTGATGATGTGGCTTTAAAGATGATTCTTTGTTAAGGGTCAATAGTGTTTGACGTGAAAGATGTGTGTTAATTAAATGCAATGTTTTTCGTGGATTTAACGAACGAATATCAAATTTTGTAGATTTGATGAATTGAATAAATTCACGACTGCATAACTCCATCAGAAATGCTAACTCATCCTCTGAAAAAGATTGTTGATGATGAATAATTAAAGTGACTTCATTAATATCTTGCTTTAAATAGCTAAGATATAAGTTAATATTATTGAAAATGGAGTAGTCATCAAATTCTGAAGTTTTCCACACATGGAGTTCTTTTATGCGATTAGAAATATCTAAATCTGCAGTGAGATTTTTAAACATATTTAAGTAGCATAAGTTGAAACCATACGCTTGTGGATGAATGGTGATTCTTCTTTTTTTGAAATTTTTTAGAGTACTTATCTGTGTTGCTGGAAACTTCAAAAGTAGTTCAGATGTCAGATCCATGTGTGCTATTGAATAAAAATAATACAGCAATACTTACGTATATTTAGAGTTTTTGAATATGGCAGGAGGTATCATTTTTTCCTTGTTTTTAAAGTTTATTTATTATTGAAAGTTTCAAATTTTCCTCCTCGATTAGATACTCACTATTAGTTAGCTATATTTGTGAGTTGGCAAAAAATATCATGTTTCTATTATGATGTTCACATAGCAGATTACAATGAATACAGTAGGGATGAGTATAGTTGATTATTACAATAACAATGCTCAAATTTGATCTTTTTTAATGGTAATTAAAACCAAACAGGAGTCAATTTTTGATAAGTATGTAGACAAATTTAACATGATTGATATCGGGAGCCGTATATGGAAATTAAACAATAGAAACAGGTAGAAGTCGTTACAGATGTTGTATGTGATATATGCAACCAATCAACGAAACTGGAGTTTGGCACTTTATCGGCGCATTGGGGCTATGGTTCCAAGTATGACGGGGAAAGATATGAATTGCAGTTATGTGAGAAATGTTTCTTTTATGCCTTAGCGACATTAAGAAAAGAGCGAGCAGATGAGTTTATGTTTGATGAAAACTTCGACCCTTCAACCCTAGATGGGTTTGGGTTGAAGTGAACCTATCATCGCGACAGGTTCTAAGAATCCAGAAAATACTGACTCAGATCCAAGCCAGCAGCTTCATTTTTAATGGCGAGTAAGGGATTCAGGAAAAATATTGTTCTTTGCTTCAAGGTCACTGAGCTCTGAAAAGGCCTGAATACCGCCTGCGGCTTTAATTCCATCTAAAGCGACAGATAGAGCTTCCTGATCTGACGGGAATGTTTCATCCCATACCGTAGAAGTACCATTTTGGTTTACCACTTCCAGTGTCCAGTCACTATCAGGTAATCGATAAATTAGAACTTCAATTTGCTCATTATCCTCTTGTAAAATTTGAGACAAGGGAGAATCGATTAAATCATTTTCATCATAATCCAGAGTACTGTCATGATCAGACATCAGCGGCAGCCTTTATTGTATTTAACATTCGTCCATAGTAATGAGTGAATTTAATTTTGCCTAGCGGAATAAATGTTATGGGTACAAAGGTCGGCTAATTCTAAAAAATAATAGCCCCGACAATAAAACAAAATAATCCAAAAATTACCCAAATCCAGATATTCGATTTGGGTTGCTCGGTATCTGGTGTATAGAACGGTTGTTGTTCCTGAGCAGGATTCTCTAGGTTGCTAGCTCTCTTCTTATAGGGTTGGTGCTTGGAATAGGATAGGCCTGTGCCTGGAATACCAACGCTGGTTCGGGTGCCTTTTTTGCCAATATTTAAAGAAGCACCAGGTTTGCCAATGCTTGCACTGCTGATGCCTTTATGCGTCAGATTGATTTTTAATCCAGGTAATATTTTAATACTCTTGCGAAATCTGAAGCCCATATTTTTTCCATTTACAAGAACCAGTTTGGTTTCTATCTCAGTTGTCGGGATACAGTGAAATAAAAGTTTGATTCATTCATAGGACTGATCATTTGACTTAGCTAGTGAAATATCAGTATGTTCTTTAACATAAGATATTGGCTTTTAGACAATGAATCAAACATCAAATTATTACAATCAACATGCTCAAGCATTTTTTGAAAATACCTATCAGGTTGAGATGGAAAGTCTTTACACACCATTTCTAAGATATTTGCCGGAACAGGCATTGATCCTGGATTTGGGCTGTGGCTCTGGGCGTGACACTCTGGCATTTAAGAAAAAAGGCTATCAAGTTGAGGCAATTGATTATTCTGCGGAGCTGGTTGAAAAGGCGAGAGAGCTGACAGGCATCGAGGTACGTCAGCAAAGTTTTTATGAGCTGAATGAAGTAGCTAAGTATGATGGGATTTGGGCCTGTGCTTCTCTTTTACACTGTGAAAGAGATCGCCTGACTGAAGTGTTGGGGCGCTTATTTAAAGCATTAAAGCCAAATGGTGTGTGTTACATGTCTTTTAAATATGGCGATTCAGACCGTGAGAAAGAAGGGCGCAGCTTTACTGACTTGAATGAGCAGCAAGCTTACGACTTACTCAAACAAATAGATCAGGCTTTACTGTTACAGCAATGGATTACTGTAGATAAACGTCCAGACAGTACAGAAGAGTGGGTCAACGTAATATGGAAAAAGCAATCACATGCTTTTGATTATTACCCGCAGCGTTTATACAATCGTGCCGAGTTAATGAAAGAGCCCTCTTTGATTCCTGCAGAACACGGGATTTATTTTTGGTGGTTCAAAACAAATCCACCAGGAATCCCAACAAAAAACTGTATAACGTATCAAGAATATACTTTGTTGTATGTTGGCATATCGCCTGACAAAAAGACTAAACCAAATAGTAAATCAAACTTGAGAATACGGCTTAAAACACACTTTGCAGGTAACGCAGAAGGTTCAACGCTAAGACGAACATTGGGCATACTTCTGGCTGAGATGAGTGGGTATCCGCTTAGAAGAGTAGGTACAGGTAATCGCATGACTTTCACGCATTCAGGTGAACAATGGCTGGATGCATGGCTTGAAGATAATGCATATGTGTCCTGGATAATTTGTGAAGAACCTTGGAATGTTGAGGAAAAGGTTTTTGAACAAACGATACTGCCACTCAATTTGAAAGGTAATCAGCACGAGTTTAAAGAAACCCTTTCAGCTATGCGTAAAAAAGCCATTCAAAATGCGAAAATAATGGAAATCGCTACGGAAGCAGGATTACAAAGACAGGTGAAGCTTCAACATGTGGCAGGATGATCACTTAATAGAAAATAATAAACCTACACCCAACGAGCAGCTGAAATTTTTGAAGCATATTCAGCAAATTTTACAGTCAGGGACGTTTACTTCGACCTATAAGTTTGCCTTGCTGATAAGCATCACACGTCTAGCGATTGAACAGGGTCAAGATACTGGTGCTGCCTTGCATTTGGAATATCAGGATATTGCTGAAAAGTTTATTGACCTGTACTGGAAACAGTCACTGCCGTTTCAGTTTAACCAGTATGAGCCTTTTACTATTCATCAAAGCACTGGTAAGCAGGCAAAGATCATCAGTGAAATTCAGAATGCACAGCAACAATTCAAGACCTTGGCCGCGTTGAGAAAGGATGTACTTTACTGGAACAGGTTGAAGCGAGCTGTTGCAACAACGGTAAAGCAAATGCCGGTGGTATATTTGCAGAATCTGAATGGTCAAACGGTAGAATTTCTCTATTGCCTTGAAGACTCCAAGCAGTCCCTCAACTTGTTGCCCAAGGTGATGTATTGCTTAAGACAATTTAGTGAAATCATTGAAGAGTTGTGCCAGAAGCGCTGGATTGATTTTGTTCGACTAAACAAGCAGAACCTGGTGGTACTGGATGGTTTGCCTGACCTAGATGAATTCATGTTTGCTCCAAGTCGTAATCAATTGGGGCAGGTCGCGGACTTCTTAATTGACTTACAGCAATGCCAGTGTTTTTACTGTGGAAAAAGTCTCAAAAATTCAAAATATGCCGTGGATCATTTTATTCCATGGTCATTATATCCTGCCGATACCGGACATAATTTTGTCCTGGCGGATGAAAAATGCAACTCACAAAAAAGTAATTATTTAGCATCACAGCAATTCTTACATCAGTGGCAGGAGCGTAATCATCTGCATGATCAATCTATTATTCGAGAGATTTCTCAATTAGGTTTTCTAACCGATCTGCAACGTTCGCATCGGGTTGCCGACTGGGCATATAAGCAGGCAATAGAGAATAAGTATTTAGTTTGGTTGGGTGGAAAAGATAAAAAGATATTAGCCCAAGTGTATTAAAGAATTGATTTTTAATAGATATATTTAAGTAATTGAATGTAATAAAGATATAAAGCACCTTAGTAGTGCTTTATATCTTTGGGGGTGTGCATTTGTTCTAACCTTTCTAAGACAGTAGCAGAGAACGGTTGCCAATAGTTCCATGAACGATATTTTTGATCAAAACGGCCACCACCTTCATTCCGCCATTGCTTTAGAATTGCAATGATTTCGGGGTTGTAAATACAATTCACAGATAGCATCCCACTCGAAAATTTGCGAGCACGTACCCATATCCCATTGATGGTAAATTGATAATCTTCCCAAGATGAAACATTAGGAGTCGTGTTTGTTGCGAGTTGTTCAGTTACTTCAAGTGGATTTTTAGATATTTTCCCTTCAATTCCATTTTTAATCACTTCAGGGGCTTGAGGATAAAGCCAACTTTTATGATCCAGACTTTCAAGGATCAGTTTCTTTGCTTGTTCACTTGGTATTACAAGTTCAGCCTGTAATAAGCTCGATAAATCAATCTCTAAGGTATTAACGTTCATTGATTCAATAATCTTAAGTTTATTCTCATCAATAAAATGTGTGACAGCAATTTCAATAAATACTGGTTCATCATTGTAATAACAAGCTAAATCAGGACGAATTAATCCTAAATGAAATTCAGGAATAATTTTGTCAAATGTCCACCATGCAGCTTCATTGTCTTCAGTATTTGGGATCGCAGGAAGCATTAAACCCATAGATTCTAAAATGACTTCTTTGGCATATTTGTGTAGTACAGATTCTGGATTAATGTTGCAGCTTTCCTTATTGCTGGCATGTGCAAAATGATGCTCTTTGATATCACCTTTGCGTGCAATGACAGTTTCACCGCATTCAAAACAAGTACATTTACACGCTAAGCCACGTTCAACATTTTCTATTTGGACCAGATTATTGTTTTCATTGAGAGCAACATACATAGTCATGAGTACAAATCCTTTAGCAAGTTAATTTACTCTTCTACTATGACTGTGATTTAATCGCTAAAACACCGTATTAACAGGGGTAATACGGGTAAGTGGGGTGTATAAGTGACTGAAATAGAAATAAAAGTACTAAAATTATTTTATGGTTTACTAGTGAGCCAGCCTACGATCAACAGGGCGTATGATTGTTTAAAGGTGTTATTTGAAAAAACAATTGAGAGTTATGAGAGTGGTTTTGAAGAGAAAGTTACTTACTCCAGGCAGCAATTGAAAGTTGCTGTTGATGGAAAATTGTCAGCGGAAAGAATGGATTCTAAAGAACTTGGAAAATGGATCAATGACTCACGATTAAATGATTTTTTAAAGTGTGTTATTCACCGGCACAGTGCAGTGTTTGATGAGCTTGGATACCTGCCATTTGTAAATACAAATGATACTAAGGGTGGGAAGGGGAATGAGCGAATATATTGGTTGGAAATAGAAAAAATTACAGCTAAAGTTGATGAAGATAATCAGAGTCCTGAAGATAATATTGTTCATTATGAGCGAAATAATCCTGCCGACATTCAACTGTCTTGGTTTTATAAATTCATTTTTAATAATGGCGAGTTAAAAAATAAGAGCTTGAGAGGACTGGTAATGATTACCGTACTCTTTGGTAGTGTGATTGGCTGGGCTATTTATGTTTTTATTTTTTCATTGGTATTGGTTAGTGATGAACAATCTTTTACATCGTTGGACTTATTTTGGATTAGTTGTCTGATTTTCTTTTCATTTATTATGTTTAAGTACTGGGCAATTCCGTTATGGAATTTACCAGAGCATCGTGTAATTAAAGCCCCTATGAGTTTTATTTCATTCGCTGAAGATCATGCTGATCTTGAAATGTATCGGGATAAAGAGAGAAATCAAATTACTCGGGTGACAAAGTTTAAAGGTACATGCCCGATATGTGCTTCTGATGTCCTTTTAAAAAGTGGGAAACCAGATCAAAAGATGCCTTTAGTGGGACGGTGCGTTGAGAGTCCTTTTGCCCATGTGTATAGTTTTGATCGTGTGACACTGAAAGGTGAGCAACTAAAATAAATCATGATTTACATGGGTAAATTGTTATATGTAAATTTGATTTTTTTTTAAATAAGTGGGCGATTGTACGGCCATCTTATCTAAACATGAAATGTTTGGAAAGTAAGTGATTTATAGGTTGCTACTTACAAACTCGACATCGGACAGCTTTATTTTGATGACTATTCACAATACTTGATTTTTAAAGACCTCTCTTATCTAATTTGTATTAGTTCAGACTGGATTGGACATTGATCATGGAAAATCGAAAGTTATCTGTTGGGTTGGGTGTTCTGAGTCTTTAAGAAAAAGCCAATTATCTCAGTAAGATAATTGGCTTGAGCAAAGAGTCTGGCTATCCGCTTATTCGTCGGTCATCCCAATAACACGGCACTACAATCAAATGGTTCTCATGAAACCGAGACCATAATCTTACACCTAAATCCCGCTGCATATTTTGGACTGTGAAATTGGAAATTAGCAGAGTCGACTTCATACTGTCATAACGGCTATATAAAACCTTATGTACCATTTCTAGACGTTTTTCATGCCGGTCATGCAGGCCATATTCATCAATCACTAATAAATCAAAACTGGAGAAATGGTCGATAACTTCCTTCTCAGAACGTGAAGGATCTGACCAGGTATCCATCATTTTTTGAGCAATTTCTGCACTGGTATAGTAGCGTGCAGATTTTGTACTGTTATGCAGAATGTTGCGAATGATTGATGCACTCAGGTGGGTTTTGCCTGTACCCGGTGTACCAATCATCAACATGTTCGGGTTGTGGTCAGAAATAATCTGCTGTGCAAAAGCCTGACATAGCTTGATGGCATTGTCTTGTGCAGTACATGCAACTACATAATTCTTGAAGCCACGATCTAGGTAGCGTTTATTGAGTCCTGAATTTTTAATTTTCTGCTGTAGTAATCGCTGTTGCAGTTCATTCTCATAAGCCGCATGTGAGTGATGGACGGTTTCTTTGGCACACAATTTACAGAGCCTGTGACCTGCAATTTCTATCATGGGTATATGATGGGCAGGGCAAAGTGTTTCCGTTGTTTCTGCGCGAAACTGGAGTGTTTTAAGGATGGTATTCATGGCTGACCTCCTAAATCCATTTTGAATTTTCTAAAAAACTCTCATTTTTTTCTTCAAAATTTGAAGATGAAGATGAAGATGAAGATGAAGATGAAGATGAAGATGAAGGGCATGATTCAAGCATGACTTGAGTAATACTCGGGCTTTTCTCAGGAACTGCTTGAGCATTTACTTTTCGTTGCTTGGTTGATGCTTGAGCATTACTTGCGGATTTCCCCCAACGTGCTTGAGCTGCATTTTTAGCTTTATCAGATTTCATTTGCTGATTTTGCAATGCCTGGCTTTTTAAACTGGTTAAAAAATTTGAATGAATCTGCTCAGATTCGACTTCAAACAATTCAAGGGCCAACAGCGTATTCAATAAAGTTTTAGCTTTGGTCTGTTGCGATAATTTTGTGATGCTACATACAGTCGCTAGGTCATGAGGAATGGCACCATTTTTCCAGAAATCCATCATTAGCAGCAGTGTTGCACCGATTTGTTCTACAGTCATTCGTGCGAATTTTGCCTGTAAATCGCCAATATAAAGTGGCATCCAAATTGAAATATCTTTATGCATGGGTTTACCTTTTTATAGGTATAAAGGGGCTAAGGTCATCAATTAGATGACCTTATATGTTTGTTTTATGAGTGAGCTAAGCTCATTAACCGAAGGCGAGCCTGTTGGGCCAGGTCGTCGTAATGGGCTTGTCCATCATCCAGCATTCGCTGTAGCCAAAGTCTCAATGCTTGGTGGTCATCGAAGCATTTATTGATTTCCAGCAAAAAGGCCAGATTGTGCAGTTTGGGAATGTGTAACTCATGAATGAGTTCACGCGCGACCATATCTGCTTCTGGGCTAACGACTACACCGCCAAAGAAAGCTTTACTGTTCATGAGCAGGCTCCTCTGTATTTAGTCTTTCCAGCATGGCTTCAAAAGCACTGCCATCACGACGTGTGACGTTTGGAATGTAGCGGCTGTAAACACGGAACAGCATTTCAGTGGTCGAATGACCTAGCTGACGTGCAATCCATTCAGGATTTTCACCCGCAGATAACCAAAGTGTGGCAGCTGTGTGACGTGTCTGATAAGCACGACGAGGCGTTAATCCTAAAAAGCGCAGGATAGGGTGCCATACACGCTTATTAACTAAACGGTAGTCTAGAGGACCGCCATCACGGTTGCAGAAGATGAAGTCCGATTTTCCGTTGTTGAGGCTTTTCTGTTGCAGAAAGGCTTGGTACACTCGGTCATTCATCTGGATCGTGCGGTCAGAACCGTACGTTTTGGTTCCACCTAAAACACCATTCACAAGTGCTTCACGGATATGGATTTCACGACGCTGTAAGTCAATGTTTTTCCATTGAAGACCATCAATTTCACTGGTACGCATACCCGTAAAAAAACGGATGGTGTAATACGGTTTAAAGTCATCACGAACCGTTGTAATGATTTGCTGAACTTCTTCAAGAGAGAAAGGGGTGACCTCAATTCGACTCTCTTTTAAGTTGTTTATATTTTTATATGGTGATTCAAAACCATATCGTTCAGCTGCGTCATTGAGTATCATACGTAAAGGCGTCATGATTTGATTGATCCTCGATGCTTTCAGACTTGTTTGATTTTTTCCGTGTGTCACTTTGGCGAGGGAGGCACGGAAGTCAATCAAGTCTGACTTCTTAATTTTCGAAAGAACTTGTTTTCCAAAAGCTGGCTTTAAGTAGTTCTCAATCACTATTAAAACCTTCTGTCGGTAAGACATGCGCCATTCAATTTCTTTCTGTGTAAACCACACTTCAACATAATCATGAAAAAGTGGAACATTACTTTGTACAGCAATTTGCAAACTACGCTTTGCTGTGAACTCTTCGATGCGCTTACTTTTTGGAAAATATTTTCCGTATTCAAACGTACCTAGAGTGATTTCAGCTTCAAGTTGGTCGAGTCGTTTTTTTAAAATACGACGGTTATAAGGGTTATCAACAAGTGTTGTTGTTTCACGACAACGAATGCCCAAATAACGGAAGTCAACAACCAACTTTCCACTGCGGGCTTGTATACTCGCCATTGGTTAACCTCACTTTAAAATTATTGCAGTGCATCCATGCTTAGGCCTGTGAACTTCAGCATTTCAGTTTCAATGCGTTCCCAAACAAAAAGAATTTTGCGTCCACCAAATGGGCGAATGTAGTGAACACCTTCAATGAAAACGCTATCTTTGAGTTGGTTGCGGATAGTACGTGCGTCGTACTGAATTTTTTCAGCCAATTGTTGGGCTGTTAAGTAGGTATATGTCATAATTGTATTCCTGTCATAATTCATCGGATGGAAGTAATTTTTCATCCTTATAGCTAAAATAACCTCAAATTTAATTAAATGCAATTAAATTTTCATGGTATTAGAGGAAATTTTAATGGTTGTTTGTAAGCTGCCTATTTTGTTGGCGGAGCGCAAAATGCGTGTTGCAGATCTAATCCGTGGTACTGGAATTAATAAAACAACATTGCACAAACTTTATAATGGAGATTTAACAAGGATTGATTTGGATACAATTAATCGCATTTGCGACTACTTAGATATACAAGTAGGGGACTTATTTGTTTTTGAAAAAGATATTTAAAATTAATTATATAAAAATCTTTTGGTCACAAATGGTCACATTGAAAAGTATGTGGCCTCAAACCTTATCATGAGTCTCTAAGGAATTTCATTTTTTACTCTTTGATATAAAAAGAGTGGCTTTTTTCGTCAAAATTGAGCTAATTCAGTTTTTTTATGTCGTGATTTTTGGTCACAAATGGTCACATCTAAAATTCTATGGACATTGATAATTTACTAATTGGTAAAAAAATAAAAACATGAACCGAGAATTAGAAGCTTTATACCAAGAAAATGAAGGCTAAATTAGATCGTAAATTAAGCTTATTTGACGTCATTTAGTGTTATTTTGATGCCTAAGGACACGTAATGGTCACATCTTGGTCACAAGGTCTAGTTTATTGGAGAGTGGTAGGTAGGTGCTGTGGCAGTTGTGAGTAGAGTAATTTTCTTAAAAACCTAATAAAATCAACAATAAAAAAGCCCCAATCTTTCGATCAGGGCTTTTTGAATCTGGAGCGGGAAACGAGACTCGAACTCGCGACCCCAACCTTGGCAAGGTTGTGCTCTACCAACTGAGCTATTCCCGCGTATTGAGCAGTTTTTATAAAAAATTACACTAAAAAATGGAGCGGGAAACGAGACTCGAACTCGCGACCCCAACCTTGGCAAGGTTGTGCTCTACCAACTGAGCTATTCCCGCGTATTGAGCAGTTTTTGCTAAAACTTACACTGAAAAAAATTTGGAGCGGGAAACGAGACTCGAACTCGCGACCCCAACCTTGGCAAGGTTGTGCTCTACCAACTGAGCTATTCCCGC
>CAACWN010000127.1_pt1 | contig 31502 bp, 31 predicted proteins | sample 2275671 | NCBI WGS metagenome assembly CAACWN01 (sample SAMEA5312464, study PRJEB27640) | indoor metagenome | biome: indoor environment; feature: controlled; material: polymer furnished wood metals | place: Austria | collected 2011-04-21 | reverse complement strand
CATGGCCTGACCTTGATTGGTTCCTTTGGTCTCATTCATGCCATGACCAGCTTAGAGAATCGTGCTGCGGTGATGTCGACTTATCTTTTTATTGGTTATTTGGGTACGATTGTGCCCATTGTGGCCGTCGGATATCTGGCAGATCACTTTGGATTAAGTTTCGGGGTCATTAGCTTTTGCATTGCCATCGCTTTATTGTGTTTTTATCTGTGGTTTGCGCATAAAAGCAGTATACGTCTGGCTTAAAGATCAAAAGCCCTGATCAGAGGGCTTTTTCATCAATAGCAGTGTTATTTTCCAATACAGAATGTAATTCCAATTATATTTTAAATATAAATTAATAACTTATAAACCTAATTAAAACTTAGTGACTAATAAGTGACTGATTATGTCATCACTAGGCACTTTTTGGCTTCCTCTTTTTGGTGGAGCGTAAAAACTAAATATTCGATCTGCTCATCTTATTGGTGGCTCAGGTGGGATTAGATTTAGAATCTTATCCTTTGTGAGTGACTTTGAGGTACTCACTAACTATCTTTGAGTTGGTCACTTGCATGGGTTTCGGTGATTACCGAAACGATAACGTAATCCTAAATTAACTTAGCCGTCCAAGTGGTTGATTAAGTAGCTAGGTTGTTTAGATGCGCTCAAATTTGAGCATATCCCCTAATGGGGGTAGTCCTATGTTCAGGCTATTTGCAGAAGTAAACCGCCCGAATAATCACGCTGTAATTCTATTGGGATTTTAAGCCTTAAAACCACATTTCCGCACATCCCTCGTGCGCGTGTTTGTTGACTGAGTGACTTTAAGGTACTCACTTGGTCGCATTTGAAATGCTCCCAAGTTTGGATATATCCCCCAATGGGGTAAATGTTTCCGATCCGTCCACTATTGGCGGTTGTACCTGATCCGCTACTACACTTTAAATGTAATTAAGAGATGCCCCCAAAGTTGGGGTTATCTTTGTGAGTGACCGATAGTCACGTGCAAAAATCTTTGCAGCTCCCATTTTTTTAGGAACTGATTGTTTTTAAGGGTGAACGCAATTTTTCGCTCAGTGAATACCGTTGCTCACTTTTGAGCATGGGCATAGCGATAGCGGAATTCCGCTATCGGTATCGGTACAGGAAATCCTGTATCGGGGTGGTCATTTTGACCATACCCACACTGTGTGACCGTACGAAAGTTTCGTAGTTCATTAACCAACGCAATTTTCCGCTGGTCCACTATAGAAAACTTCAGTTTTTCGGAATGCTTTGAAAAAAAGTAAACTTAGTAAAACTTAGTATTCAAAACGGCGTACCTGTTGACATTTAAAACGCTGCGTTTGTTAAGAAATGATAAGGTTCGGACTTATCAAAACCCATGGTTATAGACCGCGTAAATCCTAAGTAATCCTAAGGTCACAACCTGACATTCACCTAATGCCCATCCGATTTAAATAGACAATAAACATTTGCAGCCGTTCCTGCTCTCTTTTTTCCAGCTCTCGTACAAGTGCGGCAAATTTTCTGTAGTGCATGTTTTTAGGCTTTTGATATATCGGCCACTCCCTAAGGTCCTGTGACCATTGCAAGCGACTCCTTAGCTGTCTGACACGTAGTAGAGGTATATCTGACTTACTCCATTGTTGTGACATGTAATTGAGTTGCTGGCATTGTCTGCAAGCGTACGTACTGCATCTAAAATATAGTTTGGTACAGCGTTTACCGCATGAGCATAAAAACCAAAATCTTACACCGCCGTAGTTGCAAGGTGAATGAGTTAAGCTCAGGTTAAAACTACCGTAGTCGTTGCTTGCTGTGATGCTGATATTTTTATATTTTTTCAGGTGGTCAGTACTGAATAAACTTTTTAGATTAAGCTGCTTAATGCTTATAAAACCATAATTCTCTACGCTACCTTTCGACATAAAGCACACTAATTTCCCTAATTATTTAGGCTTTAAAATAATGATATTGATTGTATCTGCTTTAACATTATTTTAACTTTTTAACTCAAACGGAATTTTTTGCTGGTGCGGTTTTTTTATGCAGCAACAGTATATTTTTGATGTAGCAACAGCATATTTTTTATGCAGCAACAGTATATTTTTGATGTTGTAACATGTCTAAGTATATAAAAAAATCAAAAGTATGGACATGGAATATATGGTCATAATTTTGGGGCCTATTCATAAAAATTGAAATACAAACCTGACATTTGAACCCAATAAACCCCACTTTAGAACCTCATAAAACCAGACACTAGGTATAATGGATCTAGGAAATAATAAGCAGATGATGGCAGGTATGAACAGATGATTATTGATTTTGATGGTTCAATGTTAGATCCGAATATTGTTATTGCTGTTGCCTGTCTAAAGCTTAATGCCTACAAGCTGTTTCCATCAGATCCAAAAGTAAGAGAAGCATATTTTTCTAAAAATCTTCTTAAATTTTTAAATGAGCAAAATCTTTCTACAAATATTAATCAACAAGAATTAATGAAATATGTGTTAGAGACAAATATCCCAAATAATTGGAAAGCTATTCATAGTGGTGGATATGCGGCTGGATCAATGTTTATTCATCTTTTAGCCATGGCTGCACAAGGGGAAAAGCCAGTAATAGAAAAAGCAAAGTACATGTTCCAAGAGTGGAATATGAAGAAGGACAGAGATAGCTTAAAACAGTACAAGAGCAAAGGGTCTTTAAAGTCCATGCAGAATGCTTGGGGAGAATATAAAACAGTCGCTCATCTTTGGGCCTCAGATATCCTTTGGCTCGAAGATGAAATAACTATTCTTAATGTTAATGAAGAAGACCCAGCAGTTAAAAATAATAATTTAACAGCTACTCAGATTTTTGATCAGGATAGTCGCCTCTTTGTGGCACATATCAAAGCTATGGAAAATGACTATGAGAAATTAAATCTGGGTATTGATTTTATTCGTTTACCGCACTTTGAAGTTGGCTTTGTCGTAACAGGTATGAGTACAAAATGGACGGAAGAGAATAAACATATTTTTTCTAAGTACACATTTATATCAACAAAAAAATCCATATAAAACAAATAGCTGATAATGGCAAAAATAACTTTCCATTTTTTAAAAAATAATTATGTGAATAATGGGATGTACCGCTTTAAACGAAGCCACAAAAAGGTACACTCCAGTGTTAATCAAAAAATCAGAAACATGCTCCCGACTAAGCTTAAGTGTTGACGGCTTACGAAAACTCCAATTAAAAGACCCTACCTTTCCAAAGCAAATTAAATTAGGCGACTCTAAACAATCGCCAGTGTTTTTTTGTGTTGAGGAGCTGGACCAATGGTTAAAAGCTAAAAAAGAACAACGTAATACAGGGGTGTCAGCATGAAAAATACCTCTTGTAGCAAATGGCTAGTTTTTAAAGGCCAGAATTCAAAAGATAGTGCACGATTCAAAATTAAGCCCCTAAACAATCCAGAACATTCATTGGCTATGGTTAATTTAACCCTTGTAAGCCGGGACCTCTCAGCCGTCGACTTCTTTAACCAATTCGCAGAGATAGTCAGTCATCACCTGGTTACAGACTGGGAAAACATCTCCTTTAAAGAGAATGGTGAAGTGGTAGAGGTAAATTATTCGCCTGAGAATGCTTTAAAGCTATTTCTTATGGGGAATTTGGGTTTAGAAATTCTTAGTTGGGTCGTTACTTCAGCATTTAGCCTGAACTCAGAAATGGGTGAGGGGGTCTAAATGATTCAAGAATCTGTATTAAGAATCGTAATCGACTCCAGAGGCGCTGAAAAAACAGCACAAAGGGTCAGGCAGGAGTTGCAAGGAATCACCACACATGGTGAATATGCGACTAAGTCAATGGATGCAGTGTCAGTCGGGATTCGTCAGCTTGTGGGACAGATGGCTGGCGTTGTGACTGTTGGTGCTGCTATCTCTAAAATGGATGCCTACACAGGTATGCAGAACCGCTTAAAGCTTGTCACTGAGTCGCAAGAACAGTTGAACCTAGCAATGAGTGACACCTTCAGTATTGCGCAAAAAACACGCTCAAGTTGGGAAAATGTCATCCAGGTTTATCAGCGATTTCAAGATAATGCAAAAACATTAAATATTGACATGGCTAAAACAGCCGAGCTTACAGAAACAGTATCAAAAGCTGTGGCAATTAGTGGGGCTTCAACTGAAGGCGCAAATGCAGCACTGGTTCAGTTTGGGCAATCTTTAGCATCAGGTGTATTTCGCGGCGAGGAATTTAACTCTGTCGCAGAACAGGCTCCCGGATTATTGAAAGCTATTGCCACAGGTCTTGGTGTAAATATCGGTCAATTAAGAGCCATGGCTAATGATGGTAAATTGACCAGCGACATTCTTGTCAAGGCTTTATCCAAAGCAAAACTTTCAGTAGATGAATTATTTGCAAAAACCGATGTGACAATTGGTCAATCCCTTCAACTATTAAGCAATGAAGTCACTAAATTTACAGGTGAGGCGGGTAAAGCTTCAGGTGTAGCAACAACCTTAGCTAGTAGCATCCAAATATTAGCTAATAACCTTGATGCTATTGCAGGCATTGCGGTGGTTGGTGGTGTGGCATTACTTACAAAAACTATATTAGCTCAAACGGTTGCCATTCAAAGCTCTATTTCCGCAGTAGTGGCACGACGAGCAGCAGATACAGCAGCCGTGCAATCTCAGATTCAATTGACTGCTCTGGAGGTGCAACGTACTCGCCAAGTGGCAGCGTTAGCGCTTACCGAGATTAATCTAGCGCGTCAGGAATTAAACAGCGCAACAACACGCCAAGCGCGTGCAGCCGCAACTATGCGACTCACTCAGGCTGAAATTGCACACAGCATTGCATTAAAACAAAGTGCATCCGCTGTAGTTGCTCAAACTACTGTTGAGAACGCACTCAATGCTAGTCGTTCACGTTCAGCAATGTTGCTTGGTTTAGTTGGTGGTCCAATTGGTGCACTAACGATAGGTGTAGCTGCGCTTACTGCTGGCTATATGTACTTAAAAAGTCGTACAGCCGAAGCAAATGCAAAACTTGAAGAACAAGCCGCTGTAGCGAAAAAAGCAAAAGATGAATTACTGGCTTTAAAAGGTCTTGAGAAAGATAACGCTGTTAATGATATGGCGGCAGCTTTTGAGCGCCAGAACGCAGCATTGTCTGAATCTAGCAGCAAGATCAACATGCAATTGAATGCAATTGAGCAACTTTACAAAGGAAATAAGGAAGTTGTGCAAGTTGTGCAGGATGCCCGTAACGGCACAATTAGCATGACTGAGGCAGTACAGCGGTTTAATGAGCTTCGCATCAGCAAAGAAGTTTATGAGTCAATTAAAGCGAATACTGTTGAGTTTGAAAAAAACGCAAAAGAAGCAACCAATACCAAGACCAAGCTGAGCTTATTTGGTTATGAGGTTGAGCTTTCAGGCCGAAAAGCACAAACCGCAGCAGTTGGTGTGGATGAAGATTCCAAGGCTCTTGGTAAAAACGCAACGGCAGCGGAAAAAGCAGCAGAGGCTCAAAAAAAGTTTAAAGCATCTTTGTTTGATCGTGAGTTTAATGCAAGCTTAACCAAAGCAATGCTGGCTCAGGGCTATAACGCAGAACAAATTAACTTAATCTCGGAATATGCGTTAAAACTTCAAAAAGAAGGCAAGTCGATTACTGTAGAGCAAGTTCAATATCTACTGAAAATCAATAGTATTGAGGAGCAAAACAAAAAGGTTATTGAATCCAGAAATGCCGCTGAAAAGGAGCGAACCAAAGAGCTTGAGAAGCAGCAGAAAGTTTTAACTGCAAGCTCAAAAGTCCAAGCCAATGCAGCCAAGTATAATTTTACTGGTCTTGAGTCTAAATACGGACTGCCAAGCGGCACATTATCAGCAATCCATGCAATTGAAACAGGGAATACTGGCAAGTCTAATCAGGTGAATAGCCAAACTGGTGCCACTGGCGGCTTTCAGTTTTTGGAAGGCACGGCTAAGCAGTATGGTGTCAAAGACCGCACGGATTTAGCTCAATCCGCTGAAGGTGCTGCAAAGTACATGTCATACCTCTTAAAACTCTTTAAGGGAGATTTGGAGAAGGCTGTACGCGCTTATCATGCTGGTGAAGGTAATGTCCAAAAAGGTAAGAATATTGGCAAGTACAATAATGATTACTGGCAGAAATTTAAGGGCTACACCGCTGGAACAAATGGATTTACGGCTGGCGATGTAGGCTCTAAAGACTGGGAGAAGCTGCTTGAAGAAGCCGCAAAAATGGCTGAGCAGCAAGCAGAGCTTCGCAAAAACCTAGAGCTTAATGTTGCTGATGAAGTAACTCGTATCCGCTCTAAGCTAGCAGACGACTTGCAGGAGATCGATAAAGCGGGCTTCTCACCAGAAGAAACCAAGCGCCTTACTGCTGAATACCAAGCTCGAGCTGACAACGATATTGCAATTGCTGAATACGCCTTAAAAACCAAGCTAGATGATTATGAGTCTTTCAGAAAGACCGAATCTCAATTATTGGAGGATAGTTTTAATGAGCGAAAATTCTATGCTTCTCGTGATTTAGAGCTAACCAAAGAGCAGCGAGATAAAGCAGTTGCTTTGCTTGATGAGCAGTTGAAGCAGGAGCAGGCATTAATGAAGCTTGCTTATGAAACTCGCCTCTTTCAAATGCGTGAGCAATTCTTAAATGAAACTGTGGCCATGGAGCAACGCTATGACCTAGAACACAGAAAGCTAATTGAGATTAAAGATGTAAAAGAGAGGGAATATAAGGCAGAGATGCTCAGACTTCAGAAGATGTCTGAAATTCAGCAACGTCTTAAGAATGCCTCGCAAAACTGGGCTTCGATTCAGGCCGACATGAATGGAACAAGTGAGTTGCTTCGATTGTCCGACGAAAGGGATTACAGGGCGCAACAAAGCGGAGAGCTTGCAGATGCTGAATACCAATCTCTTGCACAGAAGGCCCAAGACCCTAATGCCAACATGGAGGAACTTGCAGCACAACGTGAAGCAATTTGGCAGGCACACCATGATCGAATGACGGCTATTGAGTCGGATTACCAAGCATCATCGTATAGCCTTCAGCTTGGCTACGGTCAACAAGTAACAGGCGCACTATCGGGTATGTTTGGTGCAATGCTGGGTGAATCATCATCAGCATATCGAGCTTTATATGCTGCACAACAGGCATTCGCACTAGCTCAGGCAGGCATGAACGTCTGGAAAGCCGCGTCTGATGCGTATGCAAATGAACCTGGTACAGTTTGGCAAAAAATGGGCGCTGCGGCTTTAGCGACAATTGAATCGGGAACTTTTGTTTCAATGATTCAAGCAGCCACCCCTAAAGGCTTCGCTGAAGGGGGGTTCACTGGCTATGGCGGTAAATATGAACCGGCAGGCATTGTTCATAAGTGGGAGGGTGTTCTTACTAAAGAGGAGATGATGGCCATTGGTGGCCCCCAAGGTTTCGAAGGATTAAGAAAATCCATTAAAAATGGTAGTTATGCGAATGGGGGCATAGGGGGTATTAATAATACCGCTAGAGATACTCACCGTGTCGGTATGGGTGCTGTGAATGCGATTAATTCGGGTGGCTCTGGTGGAAAAAATGTCGTTCAACCTAAAGTCACTATTATCAATCAAACCACAAAGGAGGTTAATGCAACTTCAGAGTGGGATGGTGATGAGCTTAAAGTTTACCTTCAGGAAATGCGTAAACAGAATGAAGCAATGATGGATGCCAAAATCGAAAAGCGTTTTAGAATGAATGGACGGCAAGGCTGGAAATGAAAAAGCACTTGATCGAGAATCGCGAACCGGAAGGAGAGTTGAGTCTTGAGATGGCGGAAAAAATTTTTGAATTTCATATTAATGATTTAAAAAACCCCGATTAATCGTAAAAAATAAACTGCCTTCGGGCAGTCCTTCTTGGAGAATAAATATGACCTTAAAAGTAGCAATTCAACAAAGCAAAGAAGTCGCTCTCTGGAAAGAATATAAAGATAGTAAAGGCGATGTATTGGCAGAGTTCAAGATCCGAGGCTCTGATTACAAGGCATATCGGGTAGCGGTTGAGCGTGCGCAGAATCAGTTGTCGTCAAAAGGTTATGATGTGGCGACTGCAGGTAGTGATGATAAGCTTTATCATGAGCTATTGCTTGAAGCTGCTGCATGTCATTTGGTGGCCGACTGGAAAGGCGTGGTCTTTGTTGAAGATGGCAAAGAGATCGAGCCTGAATGCACACCAGAAAACGCAACCAAGCTTTTCAACATGGGTGACATCGGTGTGGCGATTTGGGCATTTGTGAAGATGCAGTCTGACCAGATTCAAGTCGAAGCAAACAGCTATCGAGATGAAGTATTGGGAAAGTCCGAGCGCTCTATAAATACCTCCAGTTCGCCAGTGAAGAAGAAGCGGGCGAGTACAACCAAAAACAACGCGCAATAGCCGAGGCGACAGGCAGAAAGCCACCAGAAGAAGTTAAAAAGCCTGAGTATAGCTATACAGCCAATGCTTTAATTGAAGCCTACAACGTCATCTCACGCTCACGCAGATACGAGCAAGGCGCACCGTTAGCATTGGGCATTGCTGACTTAAATGCTTATTGTGAGCAATACGAGCTACCAGTAGAGCGTTATATTTTCAATGCGGTCATCTTTGATCTGGATAATCGGTTTATTGATGAGGCGTATAAGAGAATGCAGAAGAAATCAGCGTGAGTTGGTTTCTTTTTGCTCGATAAATTAGTATCTTGTGATTACTTATAAGAGGGTATTCATATGAAAAAAATATTAGTAATTTGTTTATTAATTCTCGCCGTGCAGGCTGAAGCTAAAAATAAATATGAGCCCGAATGTAAGGTGAGTGGTTTTAATAATGAAACTATATGTTTTGTGAAGCCGTATGGCACATGGGTAGATAATAAGAAAACAGCACTAAGTTTTGTTTCATTCGGGGGCACATGGACAAGCGCTGCGCCAAAAAATGTAGGGTTATCTATTTTTTATGGCGATGCAGCAACGAATATTAAATCTGTAGCCTTCAATATTGATGGAAATATAACTGAATTTAATGTTGATATTCTTTCTAATAAAGTGAGCAGACAGGGGCGTCTATCCAATACTACGGCGTTAGCGATAATTCCAGTCGATTACCTGCAACAATTAGTACAGGCGAAAAATGCTAAATATCGTGTATTAACTATCTCGGATGGATATAGAGAAGGGTCTTTTTATTCTGTAAAAGGGGTAGCTTCTGAGCCTATTACTACACTGAAAGCTTTGCTTGATAGGGTTCAATAATCTACTCGATATTAATAAAAAAAGAATCTCGAGATGATTTTCAAGGCTTAAATCTTAGACCGGTCCTTATTAATTACATACTTCCCTCACCACCAAAGAGTAAATAGAAAAATGGAAAATAAAAGTTCTTTAAAGGAAGGGTTTAGCTTCAAGCTAATTGGATTTGATCAATCATTAGTGGACCAACTCAGTCCATTTTTTAATAAATCTATTTTTGAACTTTCGAAACTTATTGATATCTCAACTCTAGAAGGCCTTTCCTTTGCAATAGGGGATGAAGAGTACCTACAAGAACTACAATCCTTTAATGACCGCCTTGCCCCGTCTAGTGGCGCTGCGGTGGGAATTGCAATGACACTTACTAATATTGATAGGGATTACAGTCGAAATTACATTATTGTCAACTGCAGGTATCTTGGACTCGAATACTTTTTAAAAGAATATACTGGACCAGTATCTCAAGATGATATGAATAGGGTAATGAGTAACTTCCTTCATACTTTATTTCATGAGTTTTGTCATGTGTTTGGGTACCAAGAAATGCTTGAAAATTCTCCCGAGTTGTTGACTAGGGATGGTTTTGAAAATGACTGGGAAGGATTTATGCACCTAACATCCCTTATATGCTGGGATGAGTATCAGGTCTGCAATCGAGCAAATATGATTGGGTCTGACCAAGGAGATAGATATAAAACTCTTCTGCTAACTGTGATGAATCAATTTGATGATTCTATAAAGCAAGTATTCAGGGAGTATTTAGGGAGTATGGAGAATTCAAGATTTCTTACTTTATTTAATAATACGGTGTTGCTGGTTCTGGACCTCTTTAAGTACTCGTCCTATTACTTAGGCGATTTATCTAGTAAGGAGAATGCCATTATTAGCGATGAAATAAGCTCACATAAGCTCTATGGTGTCATAAGCAATTTGAATGAAATGCTATCTTCATTAAAAAGCAAGGTAGATACAGGCATAGTAGAGAACACTGATTTCTACAAAATCGGTGAATATGCTCAACAGGTCGCTGCAGACTTGGGATTGATCGTAGAACCAGTTGATAAGAACAATATGTTTGTTAATCTAAGCAGGTCTGCTCAAACAAGAATCCTATACGCCTAATCAGTCTAGCTGTCTTTAAATTTGCCCCTAAATAGGGGCATTTTTGTTTTACGTAGTTTTACGAGACAGGTATTTACAAAACACGGCGTAAACCTTGCTGTGCCTATATTTGAGTATGGTTTTAATGGTCTTTTAATGTGGTGCTGTAAAACAAGAAATTCTTTACGTAGCTATACAAAATAGGGGGTCTTTCCTTGATGTACCTTGATGAAATTGGATTTCTTCAAAATAGCGATAAAGCTTACTGTACTTAGCTTATAGCCAATTTTCACCCTATTTAAGGGAGCAACTCATCAAGGAAAATATCAAGTTTTCCATGGTGGGATTAGAAAAAATTACCCTTACGTAGTCTTACGAAACACCTTATCGTCAAAAAAGACGTAAAGCTTGCGCCGTGTAGGTTTAAGCCTGCTTTTATGCCATTTAAACTTGAGTGGCGTAAGGGTAAATGTGATGCTCTAAGCAATCGTACTGGTTCAGTTGATTTATATTTATCTTGTGATACGTAGTGATACAAAATTAAAGATCAAAAATCGCCGTGTCCCTTGTAGTGCTTGGCATACATACGAATTTTAGTAAGTGAGCTGTATCACAAAAAAACTGTCCTTTGTATCTCTAAATTTGTGCCTGTCTTGCAGGACGTAGCATGACAAAACCGCCTTTCTTGTTAGACGTAGTTAGACAGAATCAAAACCATATTAAACCGCCATACGCCTTGTATGGCTTGGCATTGAGTGCATTTTTATAGATGCTTTTATCAGTACCTTGTCAAACAAATATAAAAAGCTTGTCATGCAAGATTTTGCTATACGTAGCTATACGAAATCAAAGTTATTAAATCCCTGTATGCCTTGCTGTAACTGACATAGATGGATTTTAGACAATTATCCTGTAAAGCAAAATTTAGCAGGACGTAGCAGGACAAAACTGTACTTTTTGTTTGACGTAGTTTGACGAACTGCATATCTAAGTAAAACGCCGTATGCCTTGCATAGCTTGGCATTGAGTGCATTTTTATAGGTGCTTTTATCAGTACCTTGTCAAACAAGTGCAAAAGGTCTGTCATGCAAGATTTAAGGCCATTTACTGATACGTACTGATACGGATTTTGCTAGACGTACCTAGACAAAATAGGGGGTAATCATTTCATTTATGCGATTTGTGAAACTCACCCTATGAAAGAGATACTTTTATCTAATTAGACTGCATGAATCTAAAGCAATCTAAAGCTCGTTTTTGGTATAAAAGCAGCATTTGCGAAACAATCCTATGAAAGAAGCGTTTTCGCCTAATTAGACTGCACCGATCTAAAGCTGTTTATTCTATTGTCACGATTTCCGTGATAGTTGAATCTGCATGGTTATCTTGACCATTCAGCCAATAAAAAAGCTCCCCATATTTAGGGAGCTTCGATTAAAGCAATTGCAGCTCATCGGCTCGAATCTCGGTTATTTCCCGATCCGTTCCTTTACTGTCTTTCCACTTCCTTGTACGCAATGAGCCTTCGATATACACCTTACCGCCTTTCTTGAGGTACTTGCTGGCAATCTCGGCTAATCGGTTGCTGGTGGCGATTCTGTGCCATTCTGTGGCCTCTTTGCGCTCGCCTGTGGTCTTGTCTTTCCAAAACTCGGTAGTTGCAACGCTGAATGTTGTAATGCTGCCGCCGTTTGGGAATTGTTTAGTTTCAGGGTCACGGCCTAATACACCCATCACAGTTACTTTGTTTACGTTTGGCATCTTTTACCTATCAAATTTATATATTTTCTTAGAATCTTTGTCTAAATGTCTAAGTTGACCTGTAAGCCTTATATATCAATACTTCTAGTTTGGCAGACAGTTAAAAAAGCATTGTCTACGTGTCTAAACAGTTATAAAAAACACATTCCATTTAGACGCATAGACAGTAGTTAATTGCACTGTCTGCTAAGTTGAAGCCCTTATGCCGTATGGCTTACAGCTTGATTTAGACACTTAGACGCTGTTTATAGCAAAATAGGGTTTATTAAAACAAACCGCTTCTTAGAAATAGATTCGATCTTGATATAGTTAGAATCTTCAAGCTGCTGCATAACTACCTCCAGAACCTTAGTGTTTTTTGACATAGGTCTAGGGCATGAAGTTTGAACATTTGAATACAAGATACGATCTGTTTTCTGTCCCTCACACTTGCGGACAAGCCACTTAATCAGACGCTCAGCATCACTTTCCGTCTTGACCTCAATATCTGCATACAACGCCCATTCATTCAGTGAGTGCTTAACGACTTCACAAGCCCCTGTTAGGGTTTTGGCATCAATCCACTGTAAGCCCTCAAAATAAGCGAATACAGTCGCCAAACGCCGTGCTAATTGACTGGCACGACTGGCAAACGCCTGTAGGTACTCATAACGCTTACCTTTGCCCTGCAATTCCTCAAACATGTTGTAGAACGATGCATCTATTTCCCTTGCTTCATCATTCATAGGAATGACATAGCGCCCATTGTAAAGTTCTTGCCCTCCTTGTGGTCTAGGACAGTCATCGAGCAAGTATTCGCACCGTGTCCAATAAGCAATAAGCCTATGGTCATGATTGGCGTTTTTAGATCGGTAGATGGCATCTTGTAGGCGTGTACCTGCCAAGTTTTCAGGGATGGTTAAAATGAAGCGTGGTAAAAAGCCTTGCCCCCTTAACACTGGGTCTTTCAAAGCATCCGATAAAACCTCATGTTGTCCCTGTAGGTTAAAGGTCAATCGAACGTCATAAGCCCGACCACTGCCGTTTAAATTGGATTTGGAGCGAGTGCGTTCCACAAAACCATCATCAAATAGCTTGGCATAGCCTCCTATGGCTTGGGTACGTGTATCTCCTTTCATGGTATAGCCACCAAAGAATTGACCCGCCTCATCACTGGCAATGGATGCATTATTTAATATGCCATCCACATATAGCCCTGCAATAGATTCTAAAGTGATGTCACTGTATAGGGTGCTAGGGTCATGTGGTGGGGGATTCTCTGCGCTATAGGCTTCTTTATCCTTTTTATTCAAAGAGGCTTGACCGCTTTTCCATTGTTCAAGGTCACGGCGGTATAACTCGTATTGTTTACGCTCATGCTGAATAATGGCCTTGTCTGCCATATTACGACTGGTGCTTTTACGGCTACCGCTTTGCCCCTCAGTGAGTAGATATAAACTGCATGGCTCGCCTTGAGGGTTAAATGGATGAGGTGCATTTACATGGGCTTGAGCGATATGTGACATAGCCCCTATGACGCATTGAGCTGTCATGCCGATTGGCGCTTGCACATGCTCAGCAATAGCAATAACGGCATCCCTTGCCAGTGGCGGTAATGCATGGATTGGATAAGTGCTATTTACGGACGTTTCAGGTTGAGCCAATGGTAATAGTTCACCCCATTGACCAGAGGATGATAAACGCTTGATAGATTCATCAATGAAGATGGCCACATCCTCTATGCCATCATCCTTGTACAGCTCAATAAGGTAATCGGTTTTAATGCCTTGCTCATCAATCACGATATGTTGATTTAATAAACGAAGCGCCGTGTCCTGTTCTAACTTTTGAAAACCCTCGAGCTGGATATGTTCAGGGCGTACTGGCATATAGAGCTTGGTATAACCTGCCTTTGCCAATTGGTGAATTACGAAAGCCATTTGCTCAAAATCAAAGGGCTTAAACTCAGTATGTTGAGCATCACATAGGCTCGGTAAGATGACCAATGCCACGGCGTACCCAGTGTGAGCGACTTTAAAGAATGACTCCAGGCTATAGGTGATAATGACAGGCTGGGTATGGTCAAAATGACCATACCTTGCAAAGCCTTGAGCCAGTCCATCAGGCATGACCTGTACACGTTGGCCATCCTGTAATACGGCACATTGCACAAGATTTAATTGCCCATCATAGATAGGCAGAATTAAAGGATTGTCATAGCTCACGCCGTTTATATCTACATTGCATTGGTCAACATAGATCGGCTGTGCTGGACTACCAAAACGCTGAATAATGGGATGATTTAGATATGTTTCATCCAGTGGATTTAGCAAGGTGCAATTTGCTAAAATTGAATCGGGTTTGATGGAGGTGGTGATATTCATAGTATCACCGCCTTTTTATCTGCTTTCCATTCAGCTTCGTATGCTTCCGTTTCATTGGAATAATGACTTAAGCGGTTTTCAGCAATGTATTGGTACATATCTACAATATTTTCTAAGGCATGAAAGCCAATAATATTTTGATGGCCAGCTTCTTTTTTTATGTCCTTCAAGCGCTTTTTAATATCTGTAATTGCAACACTCATCCACTGCATATCGCACTCAGCTAATGAATAAGCATCAACCATATCGCCAGCATCATAGTTCTTAGATGTGTTTTGAGCGTTATTTGAATTAGACATAATTACACTCCCCATACTTTTTTAAGCATTGAGGAAATGCGCTGAACTAATCCCTGCTTTTGTGCAAAGTCTGCTGACTGGATACGCTGGCGTGTAATTTGATGAATATTTTTAGGCATGATTAATGCGCTCCTTTGTAGATTGGAGCTTTGCCTATTACGACCAAGTAATTAAGGCGGCAAAGCTGAAAGGGGTTGGTCGACTGGCTACAAAGGAACCCAGCACATCCGAAGATGTCCCCCTCCAGCTTCACCATAAAATGCGAACGCATAGAGTTAGAACGCATAAAAAAAGCCCGAAGCGGACTGTATGCGCCTTTATAGTAATAGCCGACCAAAGCTAACTTTGAGATTTTACTCAAAGCCCGATTAATATAACCATACTTGGGCATGTTGGCAAGATCCTTCAATCGATTTTTCATGCTTCAAACCCCTCTATAAGCGTGTCACAAATACGCTGTAAGCTACCGGCATGAAGAACTAGTACATCTTTCGCTTTGGGATTTTTCATAAGTTGGTCCATACCCTCGCTGATTGCCTGCACCCCATCCCCAATAGAGATTAATTCGACAAAGCTACAGGCCTCACCAGTTACGATTAAGTCCGCTTCAGTATCCATTTCATCATTGATCCGGTAAGAGACCATCACGATATCTTTCATGTTTCAGGCCTCCAGGACATTTGTTTGATGTGACAGTACAGACCGATTGGCTCTAAAGTTTTGAGCAAATAGATTCAATGCTGTTTTACGTTGTTCATAATTACACTGAGAGCCAATTAGAATCAGGTCTTGTGCTTCTAGCTCAGCCAGTAAGTCCAGCTCATCATATGAGAGTGTGTCACGATCTAGTCCGGTAAATTGACCGGTCATGGCCCAGTTGATAAGCCTCGCCTCATTCATGTAGTGATGGGGTTTAGTTTCCTTACCTTGCTGCTGTCTAGACAATTGCAATACTGCTGATACTGCCTTATAGGTTGCAGCTGCTTGGTGACGTAAACGGCGTTTATCAAATATTGGATGGCTGCCGCGAAGTAAATGATCGATCTGCTCATCACACCAAAGAGCGAAATCAATATCGAGCCATTGGGCAAAGCGTACTGCTAACTTGGGATGAAGCCATGTACCTTGGGTAAAAGAACTAGAATTACCCTTCTTGGTTTTTATAAAATTTGTGATACCAGATAATCCCGTATCACTTTTTTGCTTTTCTCTTTTAACTAATGCCTCAATATATCGCTGAGTGTCAGGCAAATTAATCCAATCGTTAGGACGTTTGTTGAATCGCTTTGCTGCTTCTGTAGCATTAAACCAGCCATTTTCATTGAAGCTGAGTGGTTGGCCATTGTATTGAGAGATGATTAAACCTTTCATGCTCTAGCCCTCACTGCACACGGTTGATATGGATATTTGAATCAATCAAAACGCCGTCATTTGATAATCCGACCTGCTGGCGGTTGTCCATCATTTGCAATAAACGCTGTTCCGCTTCTTCAAAAGTAATGCCGAAATGCTTTGCAATGTCCTCTAACTGGTACATAGGTTCGCCATCATCCGTATAACCGCTTACTGGTGGCAATAGGTTTAACTCTTTTGCCTTTTGGTGCATCTCTGCTTTGATATGTTCAGGCGTGTAATGCAGTGTGAGCATGAGTGCTTGCTCAGTGATGGGGTGGTCATCGCCGTACTGTTTAACCATATTTTTATAGTGGTCAAAGGCTTGGAAAAATTCAGGGGGTGTATGAGTTTTCACTGTACTACCCCCTCAAAAGTAAGTTGTAAATTGGCTTTGCATGTGTCGATACGCACGGCGTTTAAATGCTTTTCATGTTTACGGCGGTGCATACCAAGACTGTGAAATGTGCCTTTTTCCTTGGATACTTTTTCTTGCATACAAAGTCGGTTTAATTCATCAAAAGCAGTTTGTCTTGCTGAATATGAGCCTGTCTTGCGAATAGTCGGCAGTACCTCTGCAAATACCCAGTTTTGGAAGTTGAGAGCTTCCTTTTTATTAGATCGGAAGATAACTCGATATAAATTCGGCTCATTAATAAATTTGAGTTTTTGAATACCGCCATTGGTAGGGGTGTGGTAATCCGCCACACCCTTTGGATCTAATGCGCCATTTCGCTTAGGGGTTTCGTTTTTAACGTACCCCCTTTGAATCTGTAATAAGTCCGATGATCTTGAAATGTCTAAAACCTTACATACATCAGTTAAACAAAACCACGGTTCTTGATTATCATCTAGGACAACTCGAACGCCGTGCTTATTGAAATTAAATATTGCTAGATTCATGCTGCCACCTGCTTAAGCTCATAACGTGCATGAGTACCCTTACTATTAAGGTTAGGCTCGTTGTGGGTCACGATGTCATGTCCGGCAAGACGTAAGCGCTGGATGACGGCGCTAAGGCGGTAGCAGTCAAAATTCTGAATGGCCTCAGCTTGTGAAAGTGTTTTACCTTGTTTGAGGTGGTTTAAGATTTGGGTTTGATGATTTGTATTCATGCCTTGCCCCCTATAGTGATGTCATCGAGTAGGGTTGAGAGGTGGTGCATTGCCTGTTGTTCTGTATCCAACATTTGCACGATCTGCTTAGGTGAAATATGGACTGCTTTTAGGCGTGTAGGTCGGATGTACTCGGCAAGGGCATCAATGCGCTTTTTAACAAGCTCTGCGTACTCCATTGATTCATCAATGCCAGCTTTCATACTGCGCTGATAATTGGTATCCAATACGTCGTATAGGTCATTTAAAGTGGCTGAGGTTTCTTTTAACTGGTCATGATTAATCGTAGTCACTAAATCACGGTTATAGACATCCTTTGCCACGGCGTTTAATTGCCGACCGGCATTTAGGGCAATAGCTTTTATTTGGGTCTTAGTCATGAATTAAGCCTCCAAAGTTGCATTGGTGGCTCTGTGATTCGCTACACGTTCAGCAATCCATTTATCAATATCAGATTCAATCCATGCCACACGGCGCTCAGAAAGATTCAAGCATTGTGGAAATTCACCTGATTTCATCATGGCATAGATAGATGAAGCCCCAAGCCCTGTTTTGGCTTGTACTTCTTTACGGCGGATTAGACGTTGATTTTCGTTTTGTTGATTTTTAGATGTAGTCATCTAAACATTCTCCAGTAATGGAAATGCCTAGACACAAAAAGAAAAATAGAAATGTTTTAGGGTTTTAAACCAAGTCTTATCAGATAGATATAGCTTTTAGTCACTATTCAATACGTTCATTAACTAACAATGAATGCTTCTCAGACTATACAAAGTGTTTACTTTGCGTCAAAGGTTAACTATAGTTTTACCCATAGGGTAAGTCCGCTTACCCATATCGGAGTTCCGATAAAACTTGTTTTTAAGCTGTTTTTACATTTCTAAGGCTTCCTTAGTTTTGTGTCGTGGTGGACATAGTTTAAAAATTAATAGCTTTTAGCGATGTGGTAGTTGCTAAAAGCCACCTGTTTCAAAAGGAGAGTCAAGCGATGTGGTAGTTGCTTGGCTCTCTTTCTTATTGAACTAATTGGAACTTATTATTTCCTGTTAGTTTCTATTATTTACTTTATAAGAGTTATGCTTAAATGGCTACCTCTTTCCCCAACAACTGCGTTAAATCTTGTCGTGTAGCGCCATCTATTTGCTGTTTATCGACCTTTTAAGGCTATAAAAACGATAGCCATTTATAACCATTTACAACCTTTTATAATTATTTCTCATCATTGCTCACTATTTCTCAATAATTTAAAATATTCAGCAAGCTACAAATAGATATAATTAAGCACCTTTAGCCTGATTAAAAAAGATCAAATTCGGTTCATAAATCACGCTAAAAATATGATTACTCCACTTTTGCATCATCTCTGTACGCTCTTTTTCATACTTTGCCTTGTTGTAAACTCCACGAACTCCTTTAGCCGTATGGTTTAAACAAGCCTCGATTGCATCACTATTAAAACCTTGCTCGTTTAAATGGGTGCTGGCCGTTCTTCTCAAGTCATGGACTGTGAACGGTGGCAAGTCTGTTAATGCCAGTGCTGCCTTTTGCGCCGTATTAAATGCGTTATGGCTGATATGAGTACCTGACTTTCTACCTACAAATACAAAAGGCTCATTGCCTGCAATCGCTTTGAGTTCCTTAAATATATCCATCACCTGATCCGACATATAAACGACCATTTCACGGCTATGACCTGTCGCACTGTCAGCCTTTGTTTCAGGGATAAACCATATACGGCTATCAAAGTCGATATGCTCCCACTTGGCCCTCAATAGCTCTGACTTTCTAACCAATGTAAGCAATGACAGTAAAAGGCCCAGTTTTCTAGGTCGATAAATTCTTGAGTTTAGGAGGGTGGTGTAATAGGTGCGGATTTCATTTGTGCTTAAATATCTATCTCTAGGCTTTGCCTTGTGTACGTGTCGTGATGGGATAGCCAAAACAGGGTTATAAGGCACAAGGCCCAAAGTCATTGCATAATCAAACATGCGCTTTAACAAGCCTCTGACTTGGTTAGCTGCTGCATCATATCCCTGTTCTTTTTTGCGCCATATTGTACGGCGTACATCTTCAATGCTGATCTGATCTAAGGGGATATAGCCCATCATTGGGTAAATATCATTGCTCAGGCATAAAACCATGTTGTAAGGGTCTTTGCGGTCTTTTTTAATTACTTCTTTTAAATAGCGTTCGCCGTAGTCCTTAAACAAAATGCCTTTGGGCTTGGCCTTATCTTGTTTCGGTGAAATACCTTTAGCCACCAATGAGGCTGATTCATCTCTGATCTGTCTAGCATCTTTAAGAGATAGATCAGGATAGCGACCTATAACAAGCCGTTCTTGCTTGCCTGCCAGTGAATAACGATAGTGCCACGACTTAACACCTGATTCCTTCACCTCAATAAACAGCCCATTATTCAGCTTGTCTTTAACTGAATATCGCTTGTCCTGTGGTTTAAGGTTTTGAATCTCTCTATCAGTAGAGAAAAACAGGCCGTTTATCTTTGGCATTATTCTAGTCACTCAGGCATAAAAATAAGGTTCTATTGTCACGTAGCTAGTAGGTGACTAAAAAAATCATAGCACTAGATGAACGTATAGAACATATTGGAACAATAAAAAGGCATAAAAAAAGCACTAAGCTATTAAAACTTAATGCTATTTAATTATCATTGGAACTTATTAGAATTTACTGGAATATAGGCTTAAATTGAAATTACTTTCCAATACAGAACGATCCAAAAATTTTCCCAAGCAAATCATCCGCACTAAAATCTCCTGTAATTTCACCAAGGGCATTTTGCGCCAAACGTAGCGACTCTGCGACCAACTCACCTGCGTTATACACCACCAATTGTTCACGCGCTTCAGCAAGGTAAAGCTGAGTGCGCTTCATTGCGTCTAAATGGCGTGTACGTGCAATAAAGCTATCTTCTTCAGGCTGGAAGCCTGCATGCGCTGTAATCGCTTCTATGAGCGCTTGAACGCCAGTTTCTTGTTTTGCCGAAACCATAATATGACGGAAGCCGTTAAAGTCTTCGATATGCGATGTCGTTTCCATCAAATCACACTTATTGCCAATCAGCATTAAACGTTTCGGTTCAATATGCTCAGCAAAATATGCTTGCGCCAGTTTGAGTGGGTCTTCGCCTTGACTTAGGTCATAAACCAAAAGTAACAGATCGGCTTGCTCAATTTCTTTAATGGCACGACGGATCCCTTCTTTTTCTACAATATCACCTGTTTCACGTAAACCCGCGGTATCGGTTAAGGTAATGGGTAAACCTTTCAGGGTAATTTTTTCATGTAAGACATCCCGCGTCGTACCTGCAATATCCGTCACAATGGCACGTTCAATGCCCGCTAATGCATTGAGCAGTGATGACTTACCCGCATTCGGTTTTCCTGCAATCACCACTTGTAAACCTTCACGCAGCAACTGTCCTTGACGAGCCGATTGTTGCACTTGGTTCACGGCAGATGTAACGCCGTCTAAAAGATTTAAAATTTTCCCGTCCGCGAGAAAATCAATTTCTTCTTCAGGAAAGTCAATCGCAGCTTCCACATGCAAACGTAGATGAATCAATTGCTCCAACACGCGATTTACTTTAGTTGAAAATGCGCCTTGTAATGAACGTACTGCAGAACGAGCAGCCGCTTGAGACGTCGCGTCAATCAAGTCAGCGATTGCTTCAGCCTGTACCAAATCCAGTTTGCCATTTTCAAAAGCACGCATAGAAAACTCACCCGCTTTTGCTGCAATCGCACCGAGCTCCAACAAACGCCCCAGTAAAGCATTTTGAATGACAGGGCCACCATGACCTTGCAACTCAACCACATCTTCACCAGTAAACGAGTTCGGGTTCGGAAAACAAATCGCTAAGCCCTCATCCATCACCTCGCCAGACGCATCATAAAACTGGCGAAAACCAGCAAAACGGGCTTTCGGTAAATCTTTTTGGGTCAAGGCCTGTGCAATCTCATAAGACTTGGGACCAGATAGGCGAATGACCCCCACACCACCACGCCCAGGTGGTGTTGCAATGGCAGCAATCGTGGTTCGGTTGTACATAACATTCACCTAAAAAATCTTAAAAGTCACACAATGAAAAATCCGCCTAAGATTACCATCTTAAGCGGATTTATTCAGCTTTTCGCGAAAAGTTGCCTCGATTAACTCGACGCACTTTCCTTATTCAAGCGGTCTTTTTCAACAGATTTGTTGATCAAGGTCTGCTGAATAATCGTGATACTGTTGTTGACAATCCAGTACAACACGAGACCCGCAGGGAAGAACAACATAAAGACTGTGAAAACAATCGGCATGATTTTGAAAACTTTCGCTTGCATTGGATCAGCAGGTTGGGGGTTTAAAGACTGCTGAATGAACATCGTTGCGCCCATTAACAGCGGTAAAATAAACCACGGATCCATCGCTGACAAATCTTGAATCCAAAGTAACCATGGCGCATGACGAAGCTCAACTGACTCCATCAACACCCAGTACAACGCAAGGAAGATTGGCATTTGTAATAACAATGGCAAACAACCCGCAAGCGGATTGACTTGTTCACGTTTATACAGTGCCATCATTTCTTGAGAGAAGCGCATGCGGTCTTCACCGAACTCTTCTTTCATACGCTGCATTTCAGGTGCAATGACACGCATTTTCGCCATTGAGCGATAGCTCTTAGACGACAATGGCCAAAGAATCAGTTTCACCAAGACCGTTAACAAAATAATTGCCCAGCCCCAGTTACCCACTAAACCGTGGAAGAACTCAAGACCCAAGAACAATAATTTCGCAATTGGCCATAACCAACCATAATCAACAGTTTGGTTTAAACCAGTTGCCAGCTCTTTCAACTCAGATTGAACTTTAGGACCTGAATAGAAAGTCGCATCAATCTCAGCCACTGTACCGGCAGGCACAGTAATCGTCGGCGAAGTAAAACCAATGATATTCATATCATCCGTTGACTTACGCGACTCTAATTTCGCGACATAAGGTTGACCATTGGCTTGCGTCAATTTTAAGTCACCAGGAATCCAAGCACTCACAAAGTAGTGCTGAACCATAGCAACCCAGCCGCCTTTCGCTTCAACATTCAATTTTTCTTCATTGAAGTTAGCAAATTTAAGCTTGTTATAATGTTCTTCAGGCGAACCCCAAGCACCACCTAAGAAAGTGCCCAGCGTGAAAATACCTTGATCCGATTTGCCTGGATCATCAGAGTTGTCACGTTTGAGTTGACCAAACATTTGACCCTGCCAGTTTTGACCACTGCGGTTCACCACTTTATGGTTCACAACAACAGGATATTCACCTTGCTTAAAGGTAAAGGTTTTAATGATTTCCACACCATCAGCTGTTTTCAGTACCATCGGTACGGTTAACACTTTGATGCTTTTTCCATCTTCAGTTTGAACCGCTTTGGCATCATTCAATGTATAAGCAGATTTTTCAATCTCATACATTGGACGACCGCTACGGTTACTGTCTGGACCATTAAGACCAATTAAACCAGACTGCGCCACATAAGTACGTTTTGCATCACTTTCAAGCATGACAAATGCTTCGTTACTGTCTTTGCTCTTGTCATGGTTTAACAATTCAATACGAACAATATCACCACCTTTAGGATTAATCCAAAGATGATAAAGGTCAGTTTGTACTGAAATAAGCTGTTGATTTACAGATGCTTTTGCTTCTGTAGCTGGTTGCTGAGTCGCGATATTTGCTTGTGGCATATCAGACGCTGCTGAAGCCGTTTGAGCATTTGGCAAATCTGCAGATACTTCATGTGAAACTGCTGCAGCCTGTTGTGGCTGTGGCTGAGTTTCAGCATGTCCATAATCTTTTTGCCAAGCCAAAATGAGCAAATAAGCGACAACAAACATGGCCCCGAGAATGGCAAACCTGGCCCATTGTTGCATATCGATTACCCCAAGTGGTTAGAGTGATTTTGGTTCAAGAAACAATCACGAAAGGGTACAGCAACCAGATGCTTTTGAGAATCTATTTGCTGAAAAGAGATAAAACGAATCCTTTTGTTTGGAACAGGGTCATACCCCGATCCACCCCAAGGATGACAACGGCAAATACGTTTAGTAGCCAACCACACACCACGCACAGCACCATGTGTATGGACTGCTTCCAATGAATATTGAGAACATGTAGGGATATAACGACAACGCGGTCCAAGTAAAGGACTAATCGCAATTTGATAAAATCGAATTAACCAATGCAGTAACCGGACCATTGGCCATCTCTACTTTTGCAGGGAGGGAGCTATTTTTTGATGCTTTTTGGCAAGACGTTGTAATTTTTGCCAAGCAAATTGTAATTGCTGGTGCAACTCTGCATTAGGCACTGCTTCTATCCCCATTTTAGGCATAACCACAATATCTAAAGTTAATTGCTGTTGATGCAAGCGAAAACTTTCGCGAGCCAAACGTTTTACTCTATTTCTTTCGTGTGCACGACGCACTTTCTTTTTAGCAACAACAATACCCAAACGACTTTGAGGTTGTTCGGTCAGTTTTGCTAGAAATAAGAAATGGGGCTGATGCACTTTAAAAAGCGCACCATCGAAGACACTTTTATAATCGGCAGCACAGCGAATACGAACCTCTGTGCTGAAGCCATAAAGTGTAGTCATAACACCCAAAATCGTTTAAGCGTTAACTATTGATTAAACAGTTAAGCTGTGACGACCTTTTGCACGACGACGAGCTAATACTTGGCGACCAGCTTTAGTAGCCATACGAGCACGGAAACCATGAACGCGCTTACGCTTTAATTCAGATGGTTGGAATGTACGTTTCATATCGAAACTCCAAAAATGATCATTCAATGAAGGTTCGCGAGTTTAGTGTTCATTGCTTGAGCTGTCAATGGAAAACCGATTTTCTTGTGAAATTAAGCCTTTTTATTTGTAACAGCAGCTTGAGCTTGCTCTTTTCTCGATAACATTTAAACAACTGCACTTTTTTCTTATACACAACCTAGATTATTGTTTATTAAAGTGATATAAGTTACCAACAAGATTACCCACACAATTATCCACAAGTCTTTAAATTCACTTGCTGTGCATGTTTTTAAATTTAAATTCATTTTGGATCTCTAGTTATCCCCAGAAAACAGATCTCTTATAAATAAATTCAAATTTATAAATTTAAATTTATTACTATTAGGGTGGTCTTTTTCTGTGGAAATGACACTTTTTTAATTATAAAACAATAAAATATGGTGTGGATAAGATTGTTTTTATAAAATTAATAGTTTGTGGATAACTTTGTGCTATATTCTATCCACAGTTTGCGGATAAACTTATCCACACCAGTATTTGAATTTAAATTTATTTTCATAAGCAGGCTTTTTGAGCAATATCTGCAGAATTTTCCATGACAGATGTGGATAACTTGGTTAGAATGGCGACCCGCTTCGGTGGGTACATAGTGTTTTTATTAATTATCGATGGAATGAATAGGGGTTTCACATGCTTTGGACGGACTGCTTAACTCGCTTGCGACAAGAGCTCTCTGGGAATGTCTTTACAATGTGGATACGCCCTTTAGTTGCAGAAGAGTTAAATGACACACTACGTCTTTATGCTCCCAATCCCTATTGGACACGTTACATTCAAGAACATCACCTAGAGCTGATTACAATTTTAGTGGAGCAGCTCTCTGAAGGGCGTGTACGTAAAGTTGAAATTTTAGTCGATTCACGCCCGGGTGCAATTTTATCTGCGAGTGAGCAACCTGCAACCACGACTGCAGCTTTAGAGTCTGCTCCAGCACCTGTTGTACGTCCGAAAAAAGAAAAAGAAGAAGGGAATTCTAAAAACAGCCGTAAACGCCAGTTAAATCCTTTATTTTCCTTCTCACTTTTTGTGGAAGGTCGTTCAAACCAAATGGCTGCTGAAACGTGCCGTAAGGTTTTAACCCAGTTAGGTGCTTCTCAGCACAATCCCTTATTTTTATATGGTCCGACTGGTTTAGGTAAAACACACTTAATGCAAGCAGTGGGCAATGCCTTGTTGCAAGCCAAACCCAATGCACGTGTCATGTATATGACGGCAGAAAGCTTTGTTCAAGACTTCGTTAGTTCTTTACAACAAGGCAAAGTGGAAGAATTTAAGAAAAATTGCCGATCTTTAGATCTATTGTTGGTCGATGATATTCATTTACTGGCGGGTAAAGAGGCGAGTTTAGTTGAGTTTTTCTATACTTTTAACGCACTTTTGGATGAATCTAAGCAAATTATTCTGACTTCTGATCGTTATCCAAAAGAATTAACGGAATTAGATCCACGTTTGGTTTCACGTTTTTCATGGGGCTTGTCGGTTGGGGTTGAGCCACCTGATATTGAAACCCGTATTGAAATTTTGCTGAAAAAAGCAGAAAGCAATGATGTGGAATTACCGAGAAACTGTGCGTTATTTATTGCGCAACAAGTGGTTGCAAACGTACGTGAATTGGAAGGTGCGCTAAATAAAGTGGTGGCTATTTCGCGCTTTAAGGGCACAGCGATTGATTTGGATGTTGTGCGTGAGTCATTAAAAGACGTCTTGGCCATTCGTGCACGGACCATCAGTACTGAAAATATTCAACGTGTGGTGAGTGAGTACTTTAGAATCCCACTCAAAGAGTTGGTTGGGCCTAAACGGACCCGTATTTATGCTCGTCCACGCCAATTGGCAATGGGCTTGGCACGGGAGCTAACCGGAGACAGTTTCCCTGAAATTGGTATGGCCTTTGGCGGTCGAGATCACAGTACCGTCATGCATGCTTGTGAAAAAGTTTTAAGTCTGCGCGATGAAGATCCGATCTTCAATGAGGACTATAAAAACTTGCAACGCTTGCTGCAAAGTTAAGCAAAATTGCTCAAATTCTATTCTTGCAATGCGGCATGTTCTGCCGCATAGTACACTGCTAAAAACACATTTATTTATTATTTTATCTTCAGTTTTTCGAGGAATGTATCGTGCGTTTAAAAATCGCGAAAGAAAGCTTACTTAATGTTCTATCACATGTCGTAGGAGCGGTTGAACGTCGCCATACTTTAAACATTCTTTCAAATGTTAAAGTGCAAGTGAGCCAAGCGTCGTTGACGATTACAGGTTCGGACTTAGAGGTCGAATTGGTTGCAAGTACCACGCTTGCGGAAGGGGCGTGTTTGCAAGCGGGTGAAACCACAGTTCCTGCACGTAAGCTGATGGATATTTGCAAATCTTTACCGACTGCAGCACTGATAGACCTACAAATTACTGAAGATCAACGTTGTATCTTAAAGTCCGGTAATAGCCGTTTTGTGTTGGGGACTTTACCCGCTGAAGATTACCCGTTATTGACCACAGAGAACACGCAAGGCACGCAAGTTGCGGTGACACAGCGTGAATTAAAGCGTCTATTTGAAAAAACTGCATTTGCTATGGCGGTGCAGGATGTACGTTTTTATCTCACAGGAACCTTGCTCGAAATTGATAATAATCAACTGCGTGCAGTGACCACAGATGGCCACCGTTTAGCTCTGTGTGAAACTGTTGCTAGCTCAAATGCCACTCAATTGATTCAAGCGATTGTTCCACGTAAAGCGGTGGGTGAACTACAGCGTTTATTGAGCATTGAAGATGAACAATTGGCGTTGTTGATTGGTCGTGAACTATTGAATGTGACCATTTCTATTGCCAGCCGTGACAAAGAACAAGGGGATACAACGGTTCGTTTCACCACTAAACTGATTGACGGTAAATTCCCTGATTATCGTCGTGTGATTCCACGTGGTGGGGATAAAAATGTGTTAATTGCACATGATGTCTTTAAGCAATCTTTACAACGTGTTTCGATTTTAAGTAATGAAAAACTACGTGGTGTGTTCTTAAACTTTGCCGCAGATACTTTGCAGCTACGTGCCAATAACCCAGAGCAAGACGAAGCCGTAGAAGATTTGGCGATTCAATATAATAATGCGCCAATGGAAATGTCTTTTAATGCCCAATACATCTTGGAAGTTTTAGGTGCATTGGATGGTGATGATGTATCAATGACGATGACCGAAGCAAATCAATCGGTTCTAGTGCAAGATCCAGCCCATCAAGATCAGACCTATGTGGTCATGCCAATGCGTGTTTAAGCCCTAGGTTTAGGCATGCAAATCACGCGTTTAAACATCGAACGTGTTCGAAATCTCAGAACGGTTGCTCTCCATGGATTGCAACCGTTTAATGTTTTTTATGGACAAAATGGTTCAGGTAAAACCTCAATTTTAGAAGCCATTCATCTGCTGGCGACAGGGCGTTCCTTTCGCACCCATATTCCGAAACACTATATTCAAACCGATACCCAAGACGCGATTGTCTTTGCCCAATCCAGTTCTGAAAAAATAGGGATGCAAAAGCTGTTGTCTGGTGAACAGCTCATCAAGGTCAATGGCGACAATATTGCCACTCAAGGTCAATTAGCTAAAATCCTTCCTTTGCAACTGATTGATCCGCAAAGTACCGATATTATTGATCATGGTGCCAAGCCTAGACGGCAACTATTAGATTGGCTGATGTTCCACGTGGAACCTGAGTTTTATCATGCATGGCAATATTATTCACGGGCATTAAAACAGCGTAATAGTTTACTAAAAACACGACGGAATCTAAGTCTGGCAGATTTGGAGCCGTGGAACAAAATGCTTGGTGATTATGGGGAAATGCTGCATTCGCAGCGCGTCAGCATTGTGGAGCAGTGGAAGGGCTTTTTTGAGCAAGATTTAAAACACCTGCTGCCAGATATCGAGGTTCAGTTAGAATATAGCCCTGGCTTTCATACCGAGTTAGGGTTACTGAATGACCTGCAAAGTCATCATCAAAAAGACCTTGAACGGCGCTATACCGAGTATGGTCCACACAAGGCAGATTTGCGTTTAAAAACAAGCCTTGGCGATGCTGATGTCGTACTGTCACGTGGACAAAAAAAGCTGTTAATCATAGCCTTAAAACTGTCACAGATTGCAATGCTACATGCTTGTAATAAGGAAACTGTGGTATTATTAGATGATCTGACAGCAGAATTAGATTTAACAGCACAACAACGTTTAATTGAGCGATTGAGCCAACTGGGTAGTCAAGTTTTTATTACCACTTTAGAGTATGAATCAGTCAAAAATCACTTACATGATTTATCTATTTCTTATCAATTATTCTGTGTTGAAAACGGTCAAGTTCAAGTTGTCGCACAATGATTTTAGATTTTACCCATCACGGGATAGACCTATTTTTCGCTAGGGAGAAACCATGAGTTCAGAAGATCAACAAGCTGCTTCTCAAACGGAACAAACCACAGAAAAAGCTTATGATTCCTCTAGTATCAAAGTATTACGTGGATTGGACGCAGTACGTAAACGTCCGGGTATGTATATTGGCGATACGGATGATGGTTCAGGCTTACACCATATGGTGTTTGAGGTGGTGGATAATGCGATCGATGAGGCGCTTGCAGGTCACTGTGATGAAATTTTGGTGACGATTCACGAAGATGAATCTGTAAGTGTATCGGACAATGGGCGCGGTATTCCGACCGATATTCACCCTGAAGAAGGGGTTTCTGCCGCAGAAGTGATTTTAACCATTCTGCACGCAGGCGGTAAATTTGATGACAATAGCTACAAGGTTTCAGGTGGTCTACATGGTGTAGGCGTATCGGTTGTGAATGCCTTGTCACGTAAGTTGGAACTGACGATTCATCGTGCAGGTCATATTCATCAACAAGAATATAAACACGGTGATCCGGTTTACCCACTGACTGTTGTGGGGGATACGGATACCACAGGAACAACTGTCCGTTTTTGGCCAAGTGCTGAAACTTTTAGCCAAACCATTTTCAATGTCGATATTCTAGCGCGTCGTTTACGTGAATTGTCTTTCTTAAACGCGGGCGTGCGCATAGTTTTGCGTGACGAGCGTATTCATGCAGAACATGTGTTTGACTACGAAGGCGGTCTGTCTGAGTTTGTGAAATATATTAACCAAGGCAAAACCCATCTGAACGACATTTTCCATTTCACCGTACAGGCTGAAAATGGCATTGGTGTTGAAGTGGCGTTGCAGTGGAATGATACCTATCAAGAAAACGTACGTTGCTTTACCAACAACATTCCACAAAAAGATGGTGGAACGCATTTAGCGGGTTTCCGTGCGGCATTAACGCGTGGTCTAAACAGCTACATGGAAAACGAAAACTTACTCAAAAAAGAGAAAGTAGCGGTTTCTGGTGATGATGCACGTGAAGGTTTAACTGCGATTGTTTCAGTGAAAGTGCCTGATCCGAAGTTCTCTTCTCAGACCAAAGAAAAGTTGGTTTCAAGTGAAGTGAAACCTGCGGTTGAGCAGGCAATGAATAAATCATTCTCTGAATATTTGCTTGAAAACCCGCAAGCTGCAAAATCAATTGCAGGCAAAATCATTGATGCGGCACGTGCTCGTGATGCAGCACGTAAAGCGCGTGAAATGACGCGTCGTAAAAGTGCGTTAGACATTGCAGGCTTACCAGGTAAGCTCGCGGATTGCCAAGAAAAAGATCCAGCATTATCTGAATTGTATCTGGTCGAGGGTGACTCTGCGGGTGGTTCAGCTAAACAAGGTCGTAACCGTAAGATGCAAGCGATTTTACCGTTGAAAGGTAAAATCCTAAACGTGGAACGTGCGCGTTTTGACAAGATGATTTCATCTCAAGAAGTCGGCACCCTGATTACGGCATTGGGTTGTGGTATTGGTCGTGAAGAGTACAATCCGGACAAGTTGCGTTATCACAAAATCATCATCATGACCGATGCTGACGTGGATGGTTCGCATATTCGTACCCTATTGTTGACCTTCTTTTTCCGTCAAATGCCTGAGCTGGTGGAGCGTGGTTATATCTATATTGCTCAGCCACCGCTGTATAAGCTGAAAAAAGGCAAGCAAGAGCAGTATCTTAAAGATAATGATGCGCTTGAAACCTATTTAATTTCAAACGCGATTGATGAGCTTGAATTGCATATCAGCGATGCTGCACCTGCAATCCGTGGTGAAGCTTTAGCGAATGTGATTGCGGACTATCAAACGTCTCAGAAGAGCTTACAGCGTTTAACTGTACGTTATCCTGCCAGTGTCTTAGATGCGTTGATTTCGGTTGAAGGCTTTAAGCTTGATCAAAACCATGACCGAGCTTATGTAGAGCAGTGGGCTGAGCAAGTGCGTAGTGCTGTGGCAGAGATTCAACCGAGCTTGCGTCCAGAGTTAAGCTTAGAAACGTTTGAAAAAGAACTGGCGGATGGTCAAAAGATTGAGACTTACTTGCCTCGTATCACCATCTATGTACACAATCTGCCGCACAGCTATTTATTAGATGCAGGTTTATTGGGTTCTGGTGAATATGCACGTTTGTTGAAAAACTCCAAGAGCTGGTTTACGTTGTTGGAAGACGGTGCTTACCTACAAAAAGGCGATCGCAAGATTGCAGTCACCAACTTCCATCAGGTATGGCAGCATATTTTATCTGATTCTCGTCGTGGCATGATGATTCAGCGCTATAAAGGCTTGGGTGAGATGAATGCGGACCAGCTTTGGGAAACTACCATGGATCCTGAAAACCGTAACATGTTGCAAGTTACTATTCAGGATGCGATTGAAGCCGATCGTATGTTCTCTTGTTTGATGGGTGACGATGTGGAACCACGTCGTGCATTCATTGAGGAAAATGCATTGAATGCGGACATTGATGCCTAAGCGCTTTACAAAATAAGCCAAAAAAGCACCCTACGGGGTAATGCCAGTCAGTTAAGAAATTGACTGGCATTTTCTTGGGTACTTTTGAGGCTTTATTTTGACGACTCTAGGGCATTGCCTTGATCTTCTTTCAGGCAAAACAAACATTTTAGACTGTTCCAGCAAACGCTCTAAATGCTTGGGCAAATTCCCTGCCGATTCCAGCGGAGTATGCCTTAATATATTGATAATGCTGATTGAAGCAATATGGAAACTGATACGCAAAGGGCTGACTTTCGCCCGTTGAGCCATAAATTTCATTTGCCTTCTAAGAATATTATAAGCAATCAATACACCCCATAATTCCTGATACACCAATTCAGGCTGCTTGCTTCTTAAATGCATCCCATCTTGCAGGTCGCTCTTGATTTCACGGT